>BNJS01003890.1_pt1 | contig 131240 bp, 237 predicted proteins | sample 8540461 | NCBI WGS metagenome assembly BNJS01 (sample SAMD00202454, study PRJDB9452) | human saliva metagenome | isolation source: human saliva | place: Japan
CCGTCGGCGGTCTGCTTGCGTCCACGGACGATGGTGGTATATTCTGAAGGAAAGTCCTTGTGATGGACTGTTCTGCTTGGGTCTTCTTCTGTTTCATGACTCTTTGCTTTTCAGTTAGTGTGGGCAACGCTGCGTTGTCGTTTTGGTCTTGCAATGTTACGACGTTTTCCTCGAAGTGCAATACCTATGGGTAGGTATTTTGCGCGTCTGGCCAGCTCAATGCCATGTGTAGGGATGCCTCGTACTAAAAGCGTCCTCCCGCTCCTCCCACTCTTGCTACCCGAAGCACTATAGCTTGCTGCTCGGAGCATTAGTAGTCACCAAAATTAGTACTATGGGTCATGATAGACAGTACTGGTCGAATTTTGACCAATATGAATCATATTCCTTCATATGCTTCCCATTTCTTCACCTTCGGAATTGAGTTACCTTGTGCGGTAGAGAAGGGTGGTGGTGGTGTCTTCTTGATCATGTGTATAGTGTTCTTGCTCTGGAAATTGTGAGGGCTGTGTAAGTGTTTGTGATGTAGTTGATCGTTTTGTGGGTGAAGTTATCTATATTTACCTGCCGAAAGCAGAGGTAGATGAGTTTGTGTTCGCTGTTATGCCTCTGCGTTCCCAAGTAAAATTCTTTTCCTATAGATTGTCGATGTAGAAAGAGATGAGTAAGGCCCAAATACTCTCAGTCGAAGAGCTACTCAAGCTCAACTAGTTATTCAGCTACCAACGGCTAAGTGGACCGAAAAAGAATATCAGAGAAACTTATTCTTGATATTCAGAAGGGAGCGTGAGGACATAAACAAGCATCGAACTTCAAGTATCGTGTAGGACGCCGTGATTCTCTATCAGGAAAATGATACAGCTCTATGAGAGGATCGTCGATGGACAACAGCGTATTCTCTCATTCCTGCTATTGAAGCTGTCTGAATCCAGACTTTAGATGTAGTAGATGTAGTCTCTATCTGCCACGTTCTCCGGATAAGGTTACTCTGGGTAATCTTCATAGTAATTCGGATAGAATCCGTGAATGGTGTTCTTCTGTAGATGCCGGGGTTAAGGGAGGCCTTTGATAAGGCTCTCAGTGAGTGCTCGGTAGTTGTCGTACGGTCCACGATGAGATTATGAGGAGCCTTCCAATCTTTGACTCACAGAATACTAATGAGGTCGTGAGCCATATCCCCATACTACTCAAGGCTTATCACCCGAGGAGATCCATGATAAAGACATGATATGCAGCGTGCCGTCCTGAAGTGGGAGTCTGGCATCCAAAAGGCTATTCGTGAGACTCTTCGATAGCCATCTCTTTCCCACTATGGAACTGGTCCAAGCAGCGCAAGTCTGGTAGCCCTTCCTGCAGCTGAAATAGACCTCTACAAGGGGATCGGAGGGAGAGTTCGTACACTTATGCACGCCGGGCTAACAAAGGCTATGCCTGCCTTTCCTGCTTTCGAGGCCACTGCTGATCTCGCGTGATTTCTTCTGAGATGGTTGAGCCACTCACATGCAGATGCTTCAGATAGCATCAAGCTGGAGCTCGTATTGAGATCCTGACCTGAGCACGTCATCAGGAGCTACTCATCGATGATCCGTCATAAGGTGAAGATCGGGTCAATACTCCTGCAGACTTAGACAGGCTATGTAAGTCTTCGCTCGACAGGGATAGATTACGCTCGCATGCACCTGCTTCTTTTGCGCTCTGCTCTCGCTACATGATCGTTTCCACAACTGACGATGGCGCGTAAGAAGAAGCTGTTTACTTCGAGCGATGATGTAAACTGAGTCGATATGAACCATTTTGGGCTTTGATTCACGTTAATCAGTCGCTGAGCCAGGTGGCTCTAGGGATAATGATCATACACCAATTCTGAGCCGTGATCTCGTTTGATCTCTTCTGCTCGTAGGCACAATACGGAGATATCCAGGGATGCCTCTGATAGCTAAAACAGAGGGAATGGTGAGGCTGAGGGCTACGAGAGTGGCAGGCGTGATATGATGCCCTTCTTCGAATAAACGGATATAAGCAGATGATGCAGGAACTGAGAATACTTGATGATGCCTCTTTGATACAGAGGCGCACTATGTGACTCGCTACCAGCGTGCTTATGCCTGAGGATAAGGAGATCCGTGCAGCTCATCGATGATATCAATGACTCCACCGGAGATTACCACATCGGTTCAGCTTGTGGTCGCTAAGGCTTCATGGGTAAAGAGGTAGAGACTTATGAGGTCGTGGATGGGACAACAGGGCCTAACTACGCCTCTATCTCTTTACTGCACTACCTAGTCCCATGCGGTGGCTGCTTGGAAGGAGAGGTTAGAGAAAAACGCTTTGCATCTGACTGCTCGTCCGAACTCAAACTATACACTAACGCATATCCAAGGCTTTGCTCTCTTGACAGGAGACGCCTCTTGCGGATGATGATGGATCGACCATGAGCAGTCTATTCTGCAATGGACTCAAGGTGATTGATCAGAAGTTTAGGACAGAGAGATGCCATTGATGTAGCTGTCACCTTCATTGATCGCCTGGAGAGTGTAATTTCTCTATCGGATGGGGGTGCGCGAGCATACGAGATCTCAACCGATATTTCTGAGATCACTGAGTACGCGAGGCGAACAGGTGCTAGAGCAACTTTGATATCCATCAAAGGCCCAGCTCATGGGGTATCTCAGTGATAGGGAGAGACAAGAGTTCTTCTGCAGGGTATGGAATGCTTGTAGTGATATGACAGGCTATGTCCAGATGCACTTTGCCAAAAGAAGAGCGAGAAAAGATCTTTGGAGGGGATGGGACGAAAGAGCCTTCAGATGACTGGGATGACTATAAGTGTGCTTGGCTATGGAGCAGGGTGGGGATCATAAAGTCCCAATCAAGTATCATCAAACCCGGCTTTGGTAGAGGTAAGTGATGGCAAGCTAGAGGATGGTAAGACTAAGATACGGTTTTGAGAGCATCCTAGGCTTGCACTTCCTGCTCCATGTACTTAGGGTATTTCTTAGTGTTGAGGTATATCTCTGGATGAAAGAGAAGGCGCTTGGTAGCCTCACTTGATGACAAAGCTTCTGAAAGACTTCAACGAGTGATAGCCTATGGACAGAATAGGTGTAAAGCGTATCCAAAAGGATGACAAGGGAGTTTGCTCGTAGGTTTATTCTGTTCCTGCTACGATTCACGCTTTCCTGTTTGATCAGTTTATCATCAGGCGTGAGTATGCAGGAGATGATCTGGAAGGGACTTGGGGTCTCAAAGAACTCTGTACTTCTGGAGCACGGTCCGCAAAGAAGCCTTACTATGCAAAATGCCTGGGAACTCTGCTGTAAGAATGAGTGGGAGAAGACCTATGCACCACCGCAGCACAGTAAGTGTGTCTGATGAGTAGGTCTGCCCTGCACGTGTATCTGTATACATCTCTCTAAGGTCGTACTGCACTGGACAACGGATTGCTGGGTGGTTGTTTGTTAATGACGGACCGTACTCATGCTAGCACTGATGAGGCCAGAGCGTATAGCTGCAGGAGGCAGTGTAGCAGAGGTTTCTTTGAGAAGACGCTTGAGAAATAGTAGCATGACGCATTCGGAATATAAAGGTCGGAGGACTATATGCCTTTCGGCGTGAGGACTCCACACATTGTCTTTAACTTCTTAGATTACTTGCTGTGGAGTCAAGATCGGAGGCGTATAAAAGAACTTTGTGTTTGAGTTTCATAATTCCGTCGAGCACTGGTATCCACAGCACATCCCTCCGTGTGCACACCATTGAACCATGGGATGGAAGAAATGTCTTTGGAAATCTGTGCCATCTATCCATCTCCAAGTGCAGCTACTAAGTTCTCCAATCTTTCGCCGAGTCAAGATGAAGTCTTATAGAGAGATGGTGCAGAAGGAGTAGTCCTGAAAGCTGCATCATGGGGATATGTGTGATTGAAGGGAACCAGCGAAATGTGGAGGCAGTCAGGTGCGCTAAGCATGAGGGAGAAGATGATCAGCTTACCTCTGTGAGGCTGTGCAGGAGAGCTATAGAAGAGGAATAGGATACAGGTTTGCTTCGTTCCTCCGCGCACGTGACTCATATCAATGTACGCGCGTGAAGAATTGTGCTATTCAGCGTGTCCATGTCCGAGTGAATTTGCGGTGATGTTTGGAGATAACGATGTATGTATTTTCTTGCCCTTTGCACTCAGCAAAGGAGCGGACGACACAGCGGCGACGCTGGTTGTGACGGCGAGGATCTTTGAGATGTGATGATTGACAAACAGAATGTAGTAACAAACGTTTCGAGGAACAAAAGACCTAACCAAAGTCAGTGCGACCTTTACTTAGGTAGAGATCACACTAATAAATCTGAAGCAAGAATCATTTTCAGAGCAAGACAAACAGAACAAAGTACAATAAAAAAATATTGACAATGAAGAGTTTGATCCTGGCTCAGGATGAACGCTCAGCGATAGGCTTAACACATGCAAGTCGAGGGGCAGCATGGTCTTAGCTTGCTGAGACTGATGGCGACCGGCGCACGGTGCGTAACGCGTATGCAATCAGCCTCACAGAGGATAACCCGTCGAAAGACGGACTAATACCGCGTACACTCCATCTTGGGCATCCAGGAGGGAGAAATGAAACTTCGCTGTGAGATAGGCATGCGTCCCATTAGCTAGTTGGTGAGGTAACGGCTCACCAAGGCGACGATGGGTAGGGGAACTGAGAGGTTGAACCCCACACTGGTACTGAGACACGGACCAGACTCCTACAGGAGGCAGCAGTGAGGAATATTGGTCAATGGGCGAGGCCTGAACCAGCCAAGTCGCGTGAAGGATGACTGTCTTATGGATTGTAAACTTCTTTTATGCAGGAATAACAAGAGCCACGTGTGGCTCCTGCATGTACCGTATGAATAAGCATCGCGCTAACTCCGTGCCAGCAGCCGCGGTAATACGGAGGATGCGAGCGTTATCCGGATTTATTGGGTTTAAAGGGGTGCGTAGGCGGCCTGTTAAGTCAGCGGGTGAAAATCTAGGAGCTTAACTCCTAAAATTGCCATTGAAACTGGCGGGCTTGGTGTAGATGAGGTAGGCGGAATGCGTGGTGTAGCGGTGGAATGCATAGATATCACGCAGAACTCCACTGCGAAGGCAGCTTACTAAGGTACAACTGACGCTGAAGCACGAAAGCGTGGGTATCAAACAGGATTAGATACCCTGGTAGTCCACGCCGTAAAACGATGATAACTGGGCGTATGCGATATACAGTATGCTCCTAAGCGAAAGCGTTAAGTTATCCACCTGAGTACGCCGGCAACGGTGAAACTCAAAGAATTGACGGGGGCCCGCACAAGCGGAGGAACATGTGGTTTAATTCGATGATACGCGAGGAACCTTACCGGGATTGAAATGTAGATGACCGCCGCTGAAAGTGAGTTTTCCTTCGGGACATCTATGTGGGTCGCTGCATGGTTGTCGTCAGCTCGTGCCGTAGGTGTCGGCTTAAGTGCCATAACGAGCGCAACCCCTGTCTACGAGTTGCCATCAGGTAATGCTGGGAACTCCGTAGAGACTGCCGTCGTAAGGGCGTGAGGAAGGTGGGGATGACGATCAAATCAGCACGGCCCCTACATCCGGGCGACACACGTGTTACAATGGTGAGGACAAAGGGCAGCCACCTGGCGACAGGATGCGAATCTCTAAACCTTATCACAGTTCGGATCGGAGTCTGCAACTCGACTCCGTGAAGCTGGATTCGCTAGTAATCGCGCATCAGCCATGGCGCGGTGAATACGTTCCCGGGCCTTGTACACACCGCCCGTCAAGCCATGGGAGTCTGGGTACCCGAAAGTCCGTAACCGCGGGTCGGCCTAGTAATACAGGTGACTGGGGCTAAGTCGTAACAAGGTAGCCGTACCGGAAGGTGCGGCTGGAACACCTCCTTTCTGGAGTTCTGAAAATGGGCTTTAGTATAGTTAGTGTAGTATGTACGTAAGAGATGAGTTAGGGTGGCTTTCCTAATGTGCGTGCTCGCTTCTGCTGTCGGTATCGTTATTCTCTCACCCCATCGGAGGCGGTGACTCGGCGAGCGCTGGTCACCGCCTCTGCTCGTTTTGCGCGTATGTTTTCAGCATGGATGGAATAGTGACAAGGGAATAATTCTATTTAATTTTTATATGATTAAAGAGAATTGCTACATTTGTGTATTGGATAGTGATTGAGATATGAGTGCACCGATAGAGACTCCTCCCTACCCTTACTGCAGAGGAGCAAGAATATACTCAGCCACCCTTCGGATATTCAGCTGGAGGGGCTTCTAAGTGAGTGTATGAGCCGTTATGCTTATTGGACAGATGTCAAGTATAAGTATAAAGAGGATAGAGTTGCCATTGACGCCGCGCCTTTTGTGGGGATATCTGAAGTGCATCGTGGAGCAGCGGGTGTCAGCATTTATCCTCGCTATGGACTGCGACTCTTTGTGACCCCTCGATGCAGGGACAGCTGATGGGAGTTGGATCAATTACTTCAGGCGGATCGCTTTTTGTCACGGAGCTGATCCCTCCGACGCATAAGCGTCGCTATCTGATGAGCGCTCTGATGGAGGCTATACGCTCCAGTCAGATCGAGGGGCAGCTACGACTCGTAGGGTGGCTAAGGAGATGCTACGTAAGAACATCACACCCGCGCGATCGCTCTCGGCGGATGATCCTCAATAACTACCGCACGATGGCGCTCCTGCAGAAAGCAGCGTAATGCTGAGATGACCGAGGAGCTTCTCCTGCAGATTCATCGCTCGATGGTGCGGGGGTACACTGGAGCACTCTGCGAGACGAAGGACGGTTCCGTACAGAAGAGGATGATGTCTATGTCGAGCGAACGAACTAACGACACGAGGTGGTACACACGCCTCCATCTCCGCTCCGAACTCTCGGACTTTATGCAGCTCTTCCTCTCGCTCTGTAATGATCGGGAGCAGCCGACGTTCATTCACCCCATTCTGAGAGGGATTATCATCCACTTCCTCATCGGCTATATGCATCCCTTTGTCGATGGGAATGGGCGTACGGCGCGTGCTCTATTCTTTCTGGTATATGCTCCGCTCAGGCTATTCGCTCTTGGAGTACCTGTCTATCTCGCAGGTCATCTATAAGGGAAGAGTCAGTATGAAGAGGCTTACCTCAAGGTGGAGACGGATGACCTGGATCTGGGAGTACTTCGTACAATATCATCTTAGGTGCTACGTCTCTCTATTGAGAGCTTCAAGAGCTATGCCGAGCAGAAGCTCAAGGAGCAGGAGAGTCTAACCTCCCTCCCTGCGCATCGGAGGGCTCAATGAACGGCAGATGCATATCCTCAGACTTTACCAAGAGACGATGCCCTATCGCTGACGGGTGGAGAAGTAGTGCAGCGCTTCAGGGTCACATTAGCGACGGCTAAGTCGGACTTGAAGGGGCTTGTCGAGCGAGGCTTCTTGGAAGAGATCGCCTACAATATAGGTCAAGCGTGTAGCTACCTCAAGAGTTCACTTTGATGAGCTCTTGGAGGAAGGCTTGGCAAAATAAGGGAACATTCCCCTGTGAAGTATCGCAGGTGATGGAGAGGCATGTTGTCTCAATACTATCCCCTCAAAAGGCAGAAGATATTACGTACCTTTGCAGTGGAAGGGACGACACATAAGCCCTTCCCTACGACAACAGAATGGTACGATCCGCTCTATAGATGACAGTTACTCTTCTCCATCGAGTAGCTGGGCACAGCCCCACGAGCGTCTCTGGCTCGTAGGTCACACTGCCGACGGCACTCCTCAGAACAGGTACGCCCTCCTTCCCCTCAATCACACTCGGGGAAGGGCTTTGGCAAGCGACTCTATACCCTCCTCCCCCGACCCCACACCTTATATATATAGCTACCGCCTGACCGATGCGTCGGGGTGCGTGCTACGCGAAGAAGGATACCTTCCCCACCGACTTCTACTCCCTGCTGGCGATGATGCGCTCTTCGTCTGCGACCATTGGCGAGACCGTCCCGAAGATGCTCCGGCCTTCTCGGCGGCTTTCTGCGACATCCTTGGGAAGCAGCGGACGACGAGCGAGGCGAGGTGCAGCAAGGTATTACATTCTCTGTGTTCGCTCCTGCCTTGCACGAAGGAGAGCAAATACTCCTCCTCGGGTGCGTGCGAAGAGTTGGGGACGATTGGGATACCGAGCGTGCACTCCTCTGCAGTACCACGGGACATGGACGATGGAGTCTCACACTCTGCACCTATCCTGCCTCCCATATACAATATAAGTACCTCCTTCGTGGCAAAGAGACAGGAGCATCCAGTGGGAAGAAGGGCAAACCGCCAAGCTCAGCTACCTGCCCCTCGGCCTATCCCTCACAGCTACGTGCAGATAGCTTCCTGCGACTGCCGCTCACTCCCATACGAACGGCTGGGCTTGTCGCACCACTCTTCGCTCTGCGTAGCGACAGTGACTGGAGCATTGGCGACTTCGGTGCATGCGTGAGACTATTGACTTCGCTGCCGCCCCTGGGATGCAGCGCCGTCAACTCCTACCGATCAACGATACCACCAGCACACGCGATAGCCGGCCGACTCCTACCCCTACATGTACTATTTCGGTCGATGCCCTCCATCCCATTTATATTGACCTCAACGCCCACGTCCCTTCCTGAGGCCGAGCAAGCGACCTTCCTAAGCGAAGCAAACGCACTCGCGCGCGCTTCCCTGCCGTGGATTATCCGAAGGTATTAGCCCTGAAGGAGCGGTATTTGCGCCGTAGCTTTGAGCTTAGTGGCAAGGAGATGCTTTGCAGCGAAGCCTTCCATGCCTTTCCTACCGAGCGGCTGCTCGTGGCTACGCCCCTACGCCCTCTACTGCGTTACGTGACCACTTCGGCACGAGCGTACGACACAGTGGGCTGGATGGGAGGTCTATGACGAAGACAAGGCAACGGCTTACCTCGATGACCCAGCGAGACGCAGAAGCTGTCAGCTATTACTACTGGCTACAGTTCATCCTCGACGGGCCAGATGCGGGAGGTCCGTAGCTATGCCGAGTGCGAAGAATCTTCCTCAGGGTGACCTTCCCATTGGGTAGCACCGCATAGCGTGGATGTATGGCGTGCTCCGCACCTGCTTCCACACGAGCAGTCTGCAGGGGCGCCCCTGATGACTTCGCTGCCGATGGACAGAACTGGGGGCTTCCCCACCTACGACTGAGGCAGCGATGCAGGCGGAGGAGACTTCCGCTGGTGGAAGCAACGCTTTGAGCAGCAAGCTCGCTACTTCCACGCCTTCCGCATTGACCACATCTTGGGCTTCTTCCGCATCTGGGAGGTGCCACGCACAGCGCTCGGGGCTGTTGGGGCACTTCCACCCAGCACTGCCTTATACCTTAGAGGAGTGGCAGGAGCTCCTTCAGTGCCCCTTCTCCATCGAATTGCTCACCGCTCCGCTCGTCCACGAAGACGTGCTGACGGAGCTTTTAGGGGACAGCTTCGATGACTTGCTTGACCTCAGGGATGCTACGGAGCACCGCCCTGCCACAGCTCTACCAGCTCACCCACACCGAGCAAGCAGACTACGACAGCGACTCCTGCAGCGCACTTTAGGCTCGGAAGTGGCTACCATCCTCCAAGGACTTTGCACGGAGACCGCCCTGATTGCCGACCCTTATAAGAGCGGTCACTACCATCCACGCATTGCGCTGGAGCGCAGCCGGCTTTTCGCCCGCCTCCCCGAAGCCGTGCAGGCACGCTGGCGAGCAGTGAGCGATGACTACTATTATGTACGGCACAATGAGCTCTTCCGCACGACAGCCCTCCCGTCTGGGCGCACTGACACCGCTACGCGCCTTCTGCTCTGCGCCGAAGACCTGGGGATGATCCCTGCCTCCGTACCTGCCGTCCTGGACGACTGCAGGTTCTTTCCCTCGAGCTGGAGCGGATGCCGAAAGACCTTCACGCCCACAGGCTGGGCGCGACCCGATGCTCTTCCCTCACGCTCGGTTGCCACGACCTCCACGCATGATGCCTTCGCCCGTGGCTGCGGCATAGCCTCTCGGCAGACGAACAGGCACGCTACGCGTGAGGAGCTTCATTCCTCCAGCAGAGCCCCCGGACGAAGCGACCATCTACCGCCACATCATCGAGGGCGCACCTGGCCTCCCCAGCCGTGGCGGTGCTGGCTTCCCTTGGCCGACTGGATGAGCCTTGACAGCCGTCTGTGGCTTACCACGCCCGAAGCAGAGCAGATCAACCGCCCCGAGACCCGCACCATTACTGGAGCTATCGCTTCCACGTAGCCTCAAGGCACTGCAGGCACAGCCTGAATGGCGCACCCACCTCAAGCAACTCATCACCCTTTCCCAACGTCTATAAGCCCATGATGGGGCGACTCTACGTCTTAGAGGAAGCCGATACGCAGGAGTTTGTCGGTGTTAACCGCGCAAACCTCGTTACGCTACAGAGCCTCTTCCCCAAGACGTAGCTACGCATTCGCAAAACGTCATCAAGGTACTCGGCGAAGATCAAGCTGCCGAAGAACTCTTGCACATCCTCGCCTCCCTTAGAAGCCCTGTAGTCGCCACAACCAGCTGACCGAGGCTACAGATCATCGAGGTCGTCCGTCGCCACCGCAGCAAGACCACTGACACCCTGCCCACGGCAGAGGTGACGTGCTCATCTACGGTGTCCACGGAAAGGCCATCCTCCCCGTGGCGAGCGGCAGCGCCGTATGGCTCGTGAGTTTGCCGAGCGTGACCTGTGCTTTGCCACCGGCGCTGCAGGGTCGGGAAAAAGACCTTCATCGCCATCTGTCTGGGCCGTCAAAGCCCTCAAGGCGAAGCAAGTGCGCCGTATCATCCTCTCGCGTCCTGCGGTAGAAGCGAGGCGAGAGCTCGGCTTCCTCCCTGGTGAGATGAAGGACAAGCTCGATCCTTATCTCCAGCCACTCTACGATGCTCTCGGCGAACTCATCCCTGCTCCCCAAGCTCAAGGACCTCATCGACACAGGCATCATACAGATCGCACCGCTTGCCTTCATGCGTGGCCGCACGCTGAGCGATGCCGTGGTCATCCTTGACGAAGCGCAGAATACCACCCGCAGCAGATGAAGATGTTCCTCACTCGCCTCGGTATGGGCTCGAAGATGATCATCACGGGCGACTTCCGCAGATCGACCTTCCTCGGGCGTGACCTCCGACTTCGGGATGCCCTCGATAAGCTCCACGGGCTGAAGAGCATCAGCTTCATCCACTTCGAGAAGACCGACATCATGCGCCACCCCCTCGTCTCCGAGATCGTAGCCGTCTACGATGCTAAGGACGACAAGGCTCCATCCTCCGATCAAAATCACAAACTAATCACACAAGATAAGATTATGGCACAGACTCTCGTCCGCACTGGACTCCACTTCCCTCAGCAAGACCACGTCCCACCACGGCAAGGTACGTGACGTCTACTTCCTCAGTAGCGAGCAGGGTAGCGATGATCGCCACCGACCGCATCTCTGCCTTTGACGTTGTCCTCCCTAAGGGTATCCCCTACAAGGGACAAGTCCTCAACCAGATAGCGACTTACTTCCTCGAAGCTACGCGCGACATCGTCCCCAACTGGCTCCTCTCGCTCCGACCCCATGGTGTCACTGGGGTCTGCGCTGTGAGCCCTTCCGTGTAGAGATGGTCATCCGTGGCTGCCTCACGGGCTCTGCTTGGCGTGCTTATCAGGCAGGTGAGCGCACCTCTGCGGCATCCAGCTTCCTGACGGGATGCGCGAAAAGCGAAGCCTTCCTTCGCCCATCATCACCCCCACCACGAAGGAAGATGTCGGTCACGATGAGAATATCTCTCGCGAAGAAATCATCCGCACAGGGCTGGTCAGCGAAGAAGACTACAAGCAACTCCGAGGCCTACACCTACGCCCCTCTTCAGGCGTGGGCAGGAGATGGCGCGTGAGCGTGGCCTGATCCTCGTAGACACGAGTATGAATTTGGGAAGAAGGACGGCAAGATCTACCTCATCGATGAGATCCACACGCTGACTCCTCCGCTACTTCTATGCCGAAGCTATGAAGAACGCTTCGAGCGTGGCGAAGAGGCAGAAGCAGCTCTCTAGGAGTTCGTCCGCCAATGGCTTATCAAAACGGCTTCCAAGGTCGTGACGGAGAAGTCGTCCCCGAGATGACCGAAGAGTACTGCCAGAGCGTTCCGACCGCTACATTGGGCGCTGTACGACGGTCACTGGGCACTCCTTCGTCGCCGAAATCCACGGATGATCTGACGGCACGCATGGCGCAGCGTCCTCGCCGCCCTCCGCTAAGGACTTCATCAGATAGATGTTCTGATCCAGAGATCGCTCGCTCTCTGGGTAGTGTATCGAAATGTAACATGGGTGAGGGTGTGAAGCAATCCAGCTCACACCCCTCACCTATACTGGGTTCATGCCTCAGCTATACTGCTTCGCTTGCTCACCTATACTGGTTCATGCCCCTGTCTGAGCAATTTTCGATGTATGCGCTGACTATCTCCGTGTATGGAGGAAGGGAAGGTGCACCATCTCGCCCCTTAGATGCGGAGGGTGCAGGTCACTACAAGCTCTGCGTGGACGGAGGGATGACGAGGCTGGAGAGCTCGGTGGCAGATAGGCGATTGACTTGGTAGCCTCGTTTGCCCCAAGAGGTTCGAGAGGCGTGCAGAGCTTTATCCGCTTGCTTGCCTCGGTGTGCGTCGAGATCACCGAAGACGGTATGCTGGTAGCTCCTTTAGGGGCAACCTCATTCATCGAGTGGACGATCTCCAGCCCGAATAGCCAGTGACTACCGAGGGTGAGTCCAGCTTCAAGGCTCTCACGCAGGGAAAAGATCGGGCGTAGCTGTCGCTGAGGATGGTGCATCCAGAGGCTACTGCACCTGATGGTCTAGAGCCAGGTCGAGGGTGGAGCTTGTTGCATGTCATCGTCAGCTGGGCATCAGGAGGTTGCTCTGTATCTGATAGAGATGGTGAAGCTGTGAAGAGATGTACTTGAGTGGCTGTAGTGTGGCGAGGCAGCAGGCTCATCCCGGAGCGGGCGATGGACTTGTCGATGACTCCTACCGCAGAGAAGGTCTGTCGATGATGCTGCGTCGATGGGGGTACTCACGATGCGGTCGAGGCTAGTAGGCATAGTCCCGATAATAACCATGCTGCGTACGGAGGTAGCTTGGGTGGAGGTAGGTGAAGAAGAGCTGCAGCGGATCACGGTAGGTCAAGCGGAGCGAAGTCGAGGTATTCTGCTGGGTGGAGCCGCTCCAGACTCTGGTAGTAGAGGCAGTAGCCACGACTGGGGGTGGAACTGTAGTAGCTATCGGGGTCAGGACGCTGTGTGTAGCTCACGCACCCATAGCTCAGAAAGCGAGTGTGAAGCTCTTCCGCAGACTGATGAAGGGGCGAAGGAGGCGCGTGTTGTTTTCGGTGTGTGGCTCCACATGGAGGGCTTCTCGCTCCAAAGTAATAGGAGAGCCCACGGCAGTACAGATCTTTCGACCCGATAACTGAAGGAGGCATCCGGTGCCATCGAGAGATCCCGACAGCTGCAGCTACGCTGGAGGCTGGCGTAGGGTGTGCTCGTAGCTGCGTAGGTCAGCCGTAGCACTAAGCCCGTGCTGAGGGTCGTCGCCTGTGAGAAATGGAAGGCAGTCGAGGGCACGCTGGGTCCGAATACAGCTGGCTGATCCTGCGCTGCTCGTGGAGCGTCTGCGTGGGGCGTGTCCCTCGCCCAGCTTCCTTGTAGCTCTCCTCCCGAGGTATATCCTCGAGTGAAGGGAGGAGAGATCGAAGATAGCACCACCTAAGCGGAGGGTCGTCTGGAGGGCTGCTTGTAGCCAAAGAGGCTCTTGCCGTAGCTGGAGGTCATACTGGCGGCTATTAGAGTGAAGCCCCTTCGTACTGGTCAGAGCGCCCTCCGAAGCGCAATTCTCCTACGAGATAGCGCTTGGGGAGCATTGTGCCTCGTAGCGCAGGGCAGCATTGTAGTAGTTGAGGGGCTACGGGTAAGAGAGGGTACGTCAGAGGTCGAGTGCGTGTGAGGTGCAGTGGGTCTCACTCACGGAGCTGGAGGCGACGGCGGTCGTGATAGCCTGAGATCGTTGAGGCGGAGATTGCCATACTCACCTACCTTCTGCAGGTCGTTGATGCCCCAGCTGAGCCCACGGTCATCGAGGTGGCGACTGAGATCCAGGGGCCGGGAGTCTGTGGCGAAGAGGTCTGCAGAATGGTCGAGGGAAGGGAGACCTGTGGAAGTCCCCTGCAACATCGTGCTGCTGCTCGAACTCCGAGGTGAGGTCTCTCCCGTGTTGTTCCTTGAGCGAGGTGATGAGCTGATTGGTACGTGCTGCCTGCATCAGGAAGGTCTTCCCTCCCAGAGCGGTGGGGCGTAGCCCCGTCCCAGCCGTGACCTCTCCGAGAGGGACGGAGCGAGCAGCCTTGCTCAGACAGATGTTGAGGGCGGCTGGTCACTGGACCTGCCCTGTAAGACCCGTTTGTGCTGGTTGTGCTCGATGACATCGACCTGATCTGACAGCATCGATTTGCGTGAGCCTGTGTGTATGTTGCTCCCTAAAAGGGGTCTTGCCCCTCGATGTAGAACTTATTGATCGGTGTCCCTGATACTCTATGCGACCATTCTCCTTGACTTCCACCCCGGGAGCTTCTTGATAGACATCCTCGAGGTAGCGGTCACGCTGCCCTGCGAAGGCTTTGACCCGGTAGCGCAACGTGTCGCCACGGATACCGATCGGCTGCATGCTGTGATATGCACCCTCAGCAGTGGCGTGGTCGAGAGGCTGTAGACGAATGGTGAAGGTATCTCCTGCTAGCATGAGCTGACGAGTACCTCTTGCTTTGGCATAGCCAGAGGACGAAGGTGAGACGTTGGTCTTGGGGAGTCAAGCGGAAGTGGGCCTCCCACTTGTTGTTGCTTGCTCTGCGTGAAAGCCGTGACGATGCTGTTCTGCCATCCCATGCCGAGCAAAGGACATCGATGATGGGGCAGCCGTCCCGGCATTGATGATGCGAGCCGTCACATGACGCTCACTGGTCTGTCAGGGCTCGTCCCACAGGGGGCAGGAGCAGGCAGAGCATCCACCATAGATGGAGCTGTGGGGCTGTGTGGTGTCTCACATCGTGGTATCAGTGTCTGGTCAGAGCAGGCAGGATACGGCCTACTCTAATTCGATGGGATGGTAGGGCTTGGGGGACGCAGGATGCGTCTCCGTCGTGAGGCAGGCTGGACTGGAGAGTCTGACTTGAAGGAGAGGGCTGCTCGTGGTATTGACGTAAGAGGCGTGCAAAGCACTTCGCGCTTGGTCTCAAACAGCCAGTGTACCAGTGCTCGCTCATAGATGTAGTCCGGCAGAAGGAGCCTGCTCAAAGCCTACCAACGTGTGAGACTATACTCACGCTGGGTGTCGTAGATGCAAGTAATCAACCCTGGAGTCCCCGAACCTGCGGGACGCCTATAGGGATAGGCGATTTCCTCGGTGTACCACGCTACATAGTCTCGCCCACGGAAGCGAGTCGTCGCCTTGTGGCAGGGGTAGCCTAAGACCGTGCTATCCCCTTTCTCCAGCCGCCACTGAAGCGAGGGGATGGGCCCACGATAGTGATACTTGTTGATGGCGATCTTACCATAGGCATCGAGATTACCCGTCGAGCGGTTGAAGAGCAGCTTAAGTTCGGTCAACATATGCCTACCACGAAGCCTTCCATTCTCCGATGAACTCCTTCTTTTTCGAGCCTCGACGGAGGCATTCCATATAGAGTCGGCACGGCAGCCGTAGTCTACAAACGATTGGCGCCGGAGCTCATCTGAAGGAGCTGTATACGCTCTGGCTCGACAGGCTTTGTGGTGCTGTCACAATGCAGTCCCTGGTAGTAAGCCCTCCACTGCGCATAGTCGAAGATGCGGAAGGCTATCGTATCACTCAGGGCAAAGCGACGCTGTGGATTGGGGTAGACTGACACGCTCAGCGCCACAGCTGGCAGGCTCAGACCCCTATCCCCAGAGCGAGAAGGAGGGCATGGACAATGGAGACTTCATAAGGTGAGGAAGGGTTTACTCTAATTCGATGGGATTATAGGGCTTGGGTCGGCGCTTCACTTGGACGGGAGATGCTGGGGTGATGATATCCGACTTTGAGAAGAGATTGGGCTGCTCGTGAGGGACTGCCGTTGCAAGCCGATTAATCTCCTCACGTGTCCCTTCGGTGGGCTTGCGTCGTCTATTGGCCGTATCAGATGTAGTCCGCAGAAGGAGCCTTCTCAAAGCCTACCAACGTGTAATATGCTCGCGCTAGGTGTCGTAGATGCACGTAATCGGCCCTGGGAGTCCCCCAGAACTTGTACGGGCCATACGAGTAGGCGATCTCCTCGGTGTACCACGCTACATAGTCTCGCCCACGGAAGCGAGTCGTCGCCTTGTGGCAGGGGTAGCCTAAGACCGTGCTATCCCCTTTCTCCAGCCGCCACTGAAGCGAAGGGATGGCTTCGCTGTAGTGATAAGGATCGATGAAGACCTTGTCGTATGCGTCCAATCTCCTTGCTGCGGTGCAAAAAGCAACTTCGTATCTGGAGCGACTCTTTGCGTGCAGCAGACCATTCGCTCTGGAACTCGCCCTTACTCTTGCCTGCTTTGATGGAGCATTCCAGATAGAGTCGGCACGTAGCTCCCCCATAGTTGACATAGGCTTGGTGCTTATTCCCGATCTGGAGTAGCTGTATCCAGCGGTATTCACGTGGATTGGAGGGGGTGTCTCGGTACTGCTTTCGGTAGAAGGCACGCCACTGAGCGTAGTCGGTGATAGAGAGTGAAAGTGGTGTCGCTCGAGCGCACACTTTGTCTGATGTGGGGCTATTTTGCGCCGAAGCTGTGGGCTGTGTAAGCTCAAGCATCCCATCCCCATCGTGAGAAATAGGGTGCGGAGGATAAGGAGTCCTCATAGGTAAATACAGGTTATACTTAGGAATATTCTAGATAAAAGTTCGGGTAGATATGTCTACCTACCCGAACTTTAATGTAGGAGACTGCCCTCATCAAAACATCTATCTTGAGGAGGGGGAGTTCATTAGAGTATGACTCACTTTCTGTATCAGGCCATACATCGTCCTTCTTGTCGCTACTATCACAGTCTAACTCCGACAGATCACGTTTCATTGCGTCTACTCCTCTGGAGTTAATGAACCATCTGGGAGTAGTAAATGGTACCGCAGTCGGTCTTGACCACACCTCGTGTGCTGACAGCTTCTGCTGAAGTCTCTACCACTACTAAATAGGGGTAAGTAGGAGCAGGCTCTCAAAAGAAAGAATGCTTTCTTCATAGTGGTATGATGTGTTGTTTGAGTGATTTGGGTGCGTCGCCACCCTTCACCAGCATAAATGCAGAAAGTTTCGATAAAAACAAGTAGGGTGGAGGCTGTCGGTACGAGTGCTTATCAGGGTAAGGCGTAGGATGCCCACACTATAGACTTCATGAGAGCATCGAATAGCTTTACTCTAATTCTGATGGGGTTAGTAGGGCTAGGGGGCTTGCGGTGTTTTCTTCCCGTTTGTGATAATTTTTGGGTGTTATATCCCTGGGTTTTCCATATAGTGTCTACTCGCTTGCAGGAGTTGTAGCCTCGTAGTTTTGAGTAGGACCTCGCCCTCCGATAGATCATCTCCTGAGTAGCACGTTCGAAGCCCGCAGAGGTGAAGACATGGTCGCGGTCTGCATCATAGATACAGACGATAAGCCCAGGCAGACCTCTGAACTTATACGGGCCATAGCTCATGCAGTATCTCCTCCGTGTACCACGCTGGCCATAGTGGCGGCCTGGGTGGTGAGTCTGAGGCTCGGTGGCAGGCGTATCCAGCGACGATACTGTCTCCTGATACCAGTGTCCAGCTCTGCACTGGAAGGCTGTCGACATAGGTAAAGTGGTCAAGAGCAATCTGGCTAAAGAACTCCATGGTACCAGCGGTCTGCAGGAAGAGTATGTGGCTATCTACTACCGAAGTCTTCCTTGCCTTATAGTACTTTGGAATAAACTCCTCGGGACTTTCTGTCGTCTTCGCGCCATCATCACATATGGAGTCAGCCTGCACGTCCCATAGTCCAGATCACCGCTGAGCGGTCTCCGATTTGCAGAAGCTGCATCCATTCGTATGATGGGCTGGAACTCTTAGCTACAGGGTGGTACTCTGAATGGTAGTATGCGCGATAAAGACAAGGCTCGATGACCTCCTTGGCGATCGTATCGATTTTCATCATCTTGACTGCTTGGATCATCGTATTGACCATCGGATTCTGCGTAGTACTTTGTGCCCGTACCGTTATAGTGTAGAGACTTAATATCCCCATGTGGAGGATTAAAACTAAGAATCGCATAAGAGTCATCTTCATAGTAGTACGAGGTGCTATTTCGGAGGTTAGCATGAGGCGTTTGAATGCTCTTCTGCTCGCAAATCTATAAAAGTTTCTGCGTTAAAAACAAGCAGGGTGGAGGCTGTCGCACAGGTGCGCATAGGAGGCACTAAGGGACATACCGTCTGTGACCTATACTGGTCTGCGCTCCGACCACTACTGGTCAGAGTGCGGAGCAGTACTGGTCGATAGCTCTCACCACTACTGGTCGGAGTGCCGATCAGTAGTGGTCGCCCTGAGCTAAGGTGTGGTGTACTGAAAAAGTGGACAGTAGGACGAATAAGTTAGGATGCGGGTTGACAGTCTTGTGCGCTAATCACAGTGAGCGTTGACAGACTTGCATCGCTTCTCATAGCAGTCGACTTGTGACTCATCGTGACTCTGAGGAAGGCCAGTGAGAGGACTTCATGCCTGTAGAAAGTGGACACCTGCAGGCCGTATGGGTGGGATGCAGTACCTTTGCACGAAAAAGAAACAGCATCTATGAATCAACTGGACCTATTCCTCGGAGGCATCGTCCTGCTCTTCGCCCTCGGGGACTCTTTCAGAGCAGTGCGCCGTGTCATCCAAATCGCCGCACTTATCATCGCCTTCCGCGAAGCAGTGGCGTCTATGGGTGAGAGCGTCTTGGGCGGTGGTGACGGACAGAGCTATAGCAGGCTGGGGCTTCATCGTCCCCCTCCTCTCTTCGCCCTCGTATATATAGGTATCCGTCTGGTGGGGAATTGGTTCGGCTCCCTCACCAGGGACGTTCCTCTACGTCATTGATCGCATCATCGGACCTCGTCTTGGGACTCCTCGTGGCATCTACTTTGATGGGCTGTGCCTGCCTACTCTACGTGAAGGTATCTTTCCCCACTCCGAGCTACTGACAGAGCAGACGACACCCCTGACCCGACAGGACTCTTACCTTTATCCGCGTCTCATCCATTCCGTAGCGGACATTAGCCGTGCCAAGGCCGTCCTCTTCGCAAAGAAGCGAGCGAAGATGCTCTAGCTACCACCCCTCAAGCTCCCCAACGCCGATGATTGACCCCCATGCATCATCCATGAGTACTACCCATAGGTAGCGACATCGAGCGTGTTCTCCGCCTCCACGTCGAGGATGCGACCCGCTTGGCCCTCGAGATCGTGGACGCTCATCCCGAGCTTTCCATTGACCGCACCTTCGTCTATGAGGCCGCTATGCTCCACGACATCGGCATCTACCTGACCGATGCACCACCATTCACTGCACGGGCACGGCACCCACATCCTCCACGGATACTTAGGCGCAGAGCTGCTGCGGGCTTGGGGCTGCCCCGACATGCTTGGGTCGCTGAGCGCACACGGGAGTGGACTGACGAGCGAGGAGATCCAGGCACGTGGCATCCCCTCCCTCCTGGGATATACAATCCCCACAGAGCCTCGAGGAAGAGGTCATCTGCTATGCGGATAAGTTCTGCTCAAAGACCAAGCTCGGCAAGCAGAAAAGCCTTGGCGCGTACGCCAAGGCTTCAGCAAGCACAGCGAAGCAGCTCTCCAGCGCTCGACCTACTGCACGCCAAGTATGGCATTTAGTCTCAGGCTTTTCCCTATATTTTTCTATTTTTGTACCCAAGACTCAAGCAACAATCTCTAATCAATAATTATATGGCTACTACAGCAGACTTCCGTAATGGTATGTGCCTCGACATCGATGAGCAGTACTACTTCATCGTCGAATTCCTTCACGTCAAGCCTGGTAGCGCCCAGCTGTCGTTCGCTCGAAGCTCAAGAACGTCTCCACGGGTCGCGTCATCGACAAGACGTGGAACAGCGGCGTCAAGGTCGAGTACGCATCGAACGTCGTCCCTACCAGTACCTCTACAAAGGATGATATGGGGCTGAACTTCATGCACCCTGGAGACCTTCGAGCAGATTTCCATCCCGAAGCCGTCATCGATGGGGTACAGTTCCTCAAGGAAGGTGATACCGTCGAAGCAATGGTGCACGTGCAGCCTCTGAGACCGTACTACCTGCGAACTCCCAGCGCACGTAGACCTCCGTGTGACCTACACCGAGCCCGGCCTCAAGGGAGATACCGCTACCAACACCCTCAAGCCTGCTACCGTAGAGACGGGTGCCGAAGTACGCGTGCCCCTCTTCATCACCGAAGGCGAACTCATCACCATCGACACGCGCGATGGCTCGTACGTAGGCCGTGTGAAGGAAGCCTAAGCGCATCCCTCCACACCTTCGCCTACAAGCACGAAAGCGACACCGCCCGACTTCTCCCAGAGAAGTCGGGTGCGCTGTCATTATCTTAGAGAAGGGAAGAGCTTAGCCGAGGAGCGTCTTGAGGTGCTCTGCGTACGCCGCCCAGTCGGTGATGGTATGGCGTGCTACTCCGCTCTCGATGGCAGCCTTCGCCACGGCAGTAGATACTCTCACGATGAGTCGGCGATCGACAGGCTTCGGGATGAAGTAGTCTGGCCCTGAAGGTAAGCCCCTGGGTGCCGTAAGCCTCGTTCACGTAGTCGGGGACGGCTGCTTGGCCAGTGCAGCGATGGCGCGCTGGCAGCTACTCCATAGCACCATTGATGGCAGTGGCGTGCGTGTCGAGTGCTCCACGGAAGATATAGGGGAAGGCCAGCACATTGTTGATCTGATTGGGGTAGTCGGTGCGTCCCGTGCTCATCAGCACGTCGGGGTTAGCCGCCTTCGCTTCTTCGTAGGAGATTTCGGGGGTGGGGTTCGCCAAAGCAAAGATGATCGGACGCTCAGCCATCGAGCGCACCATCTCCTGCGTCACCATCCCTTGGAGAGCCCCAAGAGGACATCCGCTCCGTGCATCGCATCGGCGAGCGTGGAGAGGTCGGTACGTGTCGTGGCAAACTCGCGCTCATCTCGCTGAGGTCAGGGCGATCGGTGGTGATCACGCCCTTGGAGTCGGTCATCACGATGTGCTCACGCTTAGCCCTAAGTCGCAGTAGAGCTTGGCACATGCGATGGCGGCAGCACCAGCACCGCTGACGACAATGCGCACGTCTTCGATGCGCTTGCCGACGAGTTCCAGCGCGTTCAAGAGCCCAGCTCCAGAGATGATGGCCGTACCGTGCTGGTCATCGTGCATCACGAGGATAGGTAGCTCAGCCTTCAGACGGCGCTCGATCTCCGAGCATTCAGCTTTGTCCTCGAGGTTAATAGCTCCGAAGGTCGGGAGCAATAGCCTTGACGGCTGCGATGAACTGCCTCGGGGTCGGTAGCATCTACCCTCGATGTCGAAAGAGCATCTACCTGAATAGATCTTGAAGAGCAGTGCCTTTCCCTCCATCACGGGCTTGCTGGCTTCGGCACCGATATTCCCTAATCCAAGGACGGTGGCAGTCCATTGGAGATAACCCCGACCAGGTTGCCCTTTGCCGTGCAGTGGCAGGCAGCGTGGGGTCATCAGCGATGGCTAAGCAGGGCTCAGCCATGCCAGGAGAGTAGGCCAAAGAGAGGTCATAGGCGGAGCTATGTGGCTGGTGGGGACGATGGCGATCTTGCCGGGACGCCCTTCTTCATGGTAGCGAAGGGCTGCTTCTTTAGTTATGTCGAGAGGCATGATGAATATGCGTTGTAAAAGGGTAATGTATATGGTGGTGGAGCTACATTCTCCCAAGAATGTGGAGTAGATTAGACTATAGGGGTCTTCTCTTCGGTAGGCTTGTAGCGGTGCGCATCGAAGGGGGAGGAGATGAGGGGCTTGCGGTAGGGGAGGGAGCGGTCGTCTGCTGATGGATGCGCACTCGCAGTGCAGATGATCCAGTGCTGGTCGTGACTCGTCCTTCTCGAGTCTGCCTCACGTGCGTACTGCGATACGTCCAGCGATGGATAGGTGGGAGCCTTCGTGTAGATGTTCGACTGCCATGCCCACCCGTCCACGTGCGATCACTCGATGGAAGAGCCGCTGTCGGTAGGGCGACCACCTTCGCGCCCCGTGACTTCTTCCTCGGTCTTCAGGCGCAGACGCACCTCGCGGGAGTCGGGGCTAAGTAGATGCACGCTTGGCTCTTCGGTCAGTTCTCCCGTGAGGATGACCTGATTGGTGGGGGAGTGCGGACATCGGTCTTAGCGATTGAGTACCTTGTTCTTAGCGATGACGGCTACGTAGTCCTTGAGGTAGTTGGGAGTCCAGTAGGCAGTATCGGCAAAGTCTCCACGCTCAAAGGCGGCGGTGGCGAGTGCTACCATCGCTTCGGCGGTAGGTGCAAAGCTTCAGTCCCACACTTCGTAGCTGTGCTGTGGCCAGAGACCACGGGTCTTCGTTGCTCCATTGCCCACAAGGATGGGGTCGGAAGCTGTGCCGAAGAGAGGCTCTTTCAGGCTGGAGGATGGCAGCAAAGTCCCTCCACAGGCGTAGTCCCGAGTGATCGAACTTCGCTGCGTAGAGACTTCCATCCTGCGTGCATCTAAGAGGGAAAGATGGTAGCAGTACGCCCTACTGGGAGTGCTCGCTTTGGCTTGGTGCGCCAAGAGCTCTAAGGTGTCGATGGCTATCAGAGGAACGCTGTAGCCGCGAGGCAAAGTCCTGGCCAGCGAGGCTCCGATGCGTAGCCCCTGTGTAGCTCCCAGGCCCAGCACTCACAGCGACGGCGGAGAGCGGTTTGCTCCTGCTGTCTGAGCTCTGTGAGGAGCTCATCGACCATAGGGGCAAGGGCTGCAGCGTGTCCGCCTTCGGGAGATTCGACCTCGCGGGCGGCTAAGAGTTCGGCTCCAAGGCCGAGGGCGACACTGCACTTCGTGGTGGAGGTCTCTATGCAAAGAATCATAGGTAATCGGTGGATTAGTCCAGTTAGTTAGTCGAGTAGGAGCTCTACGGGGCAGTGGTCGGAGCCGTAAATCTCGGTGTGGATAGAAGCTCCTGCAGGCAGAGGCGCCAGACGCTCCGAGGCAACAAAGTAGTCAATGCGCCAGCCTGAGTTGCGCTCACGAGCCTTGAAGCGGTATGACCACCACGAGTAGATGTCTGCTTGGTCGGGGTGGAAGTGGCGGAAGGTGTCGATGAAGCCGGCGTCGAGGAGCTCTTGGAGCTTGCCGCGCTCTTCGTCCGTGAAGCCAGCGTTGCGGCGGTTGGACTTGGGGTTCTTCAGGTCAATCTCCTTGTGTGCTACGTTGAGGTCGCCGCAGATGATGACTGGTTTTCTTCGCATCGAGCCCTGGAGGTAGGCACGGAGAAGCGCTTCCCACGTCATGCGGTGGTCGAGACGGCGGAGGTCATCCTGCGAGTTCGGGGTGTAGACGGTGACGAGGTAGAAGTCAGGATATTCGAGGGTGATGACACGCCCCTCCTGATCGTGCTCCCCTCGACTGTCAATGCCGTAGTGGACGCTGAGAGGCTCGTGGCGGTGTATAGCAGTAGCCGGGACAGCCCTTCTTGACGGCATAGTTCCAGTAGCTTCTGTAGCTGGGGAGGCGGCATCGAGCTGTCCAGCCTGCATCTTCGTCTCTTGGAGGCAGACAAAGTCTGCATCTAATTCTTTGATGATATCGAAACCCTTGGTGAAGACGGCACGCAGGCCGTTGACATTCCAGGAGATGAACTTCATTGATATGGTGCTCTTTGTATTTTAGTCTTTGTATTGGGTGGGTCGTCGATGCCTGCTTCGCGCATGGCCTCACGTCGCTCGACGCAGGTAGCGCAGCAGCACATTGGATGCTGCCGCCTTCGTAGCAGCTCCACGTCTCGGCGTGAGCTGATGCCGAGTTCCTTGCCGTGGCGAGCGATGTCGCCCTTGCTGATGTCGGCATAGGGTGCGGTGACTTCGACCCCATTGCCTGTCCCTGCGGCGATGGCCTCGTGCATCGGGCGGATGAAGGAGCGCACGGCAGTCGGGGTGAGATAGCGTGGTCGCCGAAGTGATTGGCGATGTAGACACGCTTCGAGTCCTCGGCTCTCGGCCAGTCCAGCGGCGATGGAGAGCATGATTCCATTGCGGAAGGGGACGACCGTAGCCGCCATATCTCTCCTCATCATAGCTCCCTTGGGGATGTCGCCACCGCCGGAGGAGGGCACTGCGGAAGTACTTCCCATAAAGCCTAAGGGGATGGTGAGGTGCTCGATGCCCCAGACGCTCGCAGTGCAAGCGTGCAAAGGGGATTTCTTGGGCGTTGTGCTTCGAGCCGTAGTCGAGTAGACACAGCCAGCGAGACTACTGCTCTGGTACTCGTAGAGGAGTGACATCTGTCATCCCTCCGGAGAGGACGATGAGTCCGTCAGCGGTGTGTCATAGGTCGGAATTAGAGAAGAAGCTCAGGATAATCTGGGCGGATATGATACGTACGAACATCCCCACGGGGTAGACGATCGACAGGCTACGGAGCTGAGCGTGATTCGTTGATGGACATAGCGTAGTCCAATGCCAGTGAGTTGGCCATCACGCCGCAAAGCATACCTACGGTCTCAGCGTGGGTCTTCTTGTAGCCAAAGAGGGAGATCAGCCCTACGCATATCGTCCGGAAGGTAGGTGATGAGGAAGCCTAAGCCGATCCACAGTAGGCCATCTCCGTGGACGATCATCTCGAAGAAAATGTGCTCCGCTGGCGAGCCCCAGCCCTGCGAGGTAGAGGATGATGCCGAGCTGCTTGATGAGCTGCGTGGCACTATTACTCTATATAGTGGCGATGCGAAGGCGTGCACCGAAGGCTCCATCAGGATCCCCATGATGATCGGGCCACCCGCCAGACCGAGCTTGATCGGCGACTGCTGAGCCCTGGGATGGCCACAGGGATGGAGCCATGATACAGCCCACCGCCAGACCGAAGAAGCTGAAGAGCTGGGCTTGTCCAGCACGTTGATTGAGTCCCGGGAACTTCGAGGGCACGCTCGATCTCCTGAGCTTCGCCCACGACTGACAGAGCGGTCTCCGAGCTGCAAGTGCAGGTCGGGGGTGGCGAGGATCTCGATACCAGCACGGTCGATGCGCGTGATGTTGATGCCGTACTGATTGCGTAGGCGCAGGGCACCGAGCTTAGCCCCGTGACCTTGGAGCTGGTGATGATGATGCGCTTGCTGATGAGCTGGGAGTCAATCGCGTCCCAGTCGATGTCGGGGCGGTTCCAGTCACGGCTCTCTCGCACGGCGACCGAAGAAGCGCTCCATCTCATCGACATCCTCTGGATGTACCAAGACGAGGAGAGTGGTCTCCCTCGTGGAGAAACTGTCTGTGACGAAGGAATGATCAGCCCTTCACCGCGCCAGATGCGTGAGATGATGAAGTGCTTTTCCTCCAGACGCACGGCCTCGAGGATGGTCTTCCTGAAGAGCGTGGGGTTGGTCAGTCTCGAGTTCGGTGATGTAGGTGTTGCGAGATTTATCTTCTTCTGTTGCGCTTGTGCCTCTTGGGGGTCAAGGATATTGAGCGTAATGACAAGCTAAGATCATACCGACGACGCCCAGCGGATAGGTCGAGGCACAGCCAAGAGCGAGGTCGGCGATCGACGAGTCCCGTCGCTGCCTAATCACATCCTGCATGGTGCTCTGCACGGCAGCGAGCATCGGGGGTATTTGTCACAGCCCCAGCCATGATCCCGAGCATGTTGGGCATCGAGATGCCGAAGATATAGTGGAGAGCAACGACGACTGCCAGCCCAATGCCGAATGACCGCCAGCCCTAATACATTATATAATATCCCTTGGCTCTTGATAGGGAAGAAGGAGGACCGACTTCGACCCCGAGGGCGTAGGACGAAGAGGGCTAAGCCGAGGGTCTGGGCGAAGCTGTTCATCTCGGGATGTACACGCACCCCGAAGTGGAGTGCAAGGATCCCGACAAAGAAGACAAAGGTGATACCGAGAGATCTTACCCACGCGCAGCTTGCCGAGCAGGATGCCCACAGCTGACACCAGAGTAAGCCACGACTGTTTCCAATACCGATGGGGTGAGGAAGACATCGTGCAACCACGAATTGATAGCCTGCATTGTTACGTTTTGAAGTCTTGGTGTTGCCCATTCACGGGGGCTTTAACCAGCACAAAATACCACTTTTATGCCGATAGTTCTCCTTATAAGAGGCTGGAGATACCCCGACGGACGGCGCACGTGGAGGCTCGGGTGTGGGGATTGCTTCTGCGCGAGCAGAAGGGACAGCGATTGTCTTAGGGAAGGGTAGGGGTCGACCAGTAGTGGTGAGTGGGGTCGACCAGTAGTGGTCGGTGGTATGTAGCAGTACTGCTCCGCACGCTGACCAATAGTGGTGCGAGGGGGAGCAATACTGCTTCGCAGCCTTCCTGTCGCTGCGCATCGGGCACTTCTCTGTCGGGTGTCGGTGTGTCGGCGCTGGGTGGCTCAAAGGCTTACGGCACAGGCTACTCTGCTCTGCTTCGCCTGTCAGCCTTGGTCCCCATGAAGAAAGCATATCGGTGAGAAGCAGTAATTTTGTGGGCTAATTGGGTGGAGGTACTGACCGTCAGAGTAGTGACCTCTGAGGCGTATCGCCCCGATAGCACACGATATTATAGATAGAGACACTGAGCACTTTGTGGGCAAAGTCACAGCATTAGCCAACCAGAAGGGCGGTGTGGGTAAGACCACGACCGCTATCAACCTGGCTGCCTCCTTAGCCTCGCTGGAGAAGCGCGTCCTCTTGGTCGATACCGACCCGCAGGCCAACGCTACCTCTGGTATTGGCATCGATGCCTCGCAAATCGGCAAGACCATCTCACGGATGCCTCTGTGCTGGGCCGCCTGCTACGGAGGCGATCACGAAGACCGTCGTCGATGGACGCGACCTCTTGCCCTCGCATATCGACTTGGCTGGTGCGGACTTGGAGCTGCCGGAGCGTACCGAGCGTGAGTACATCCTCCCTGCGGTCTTAGCCCCCTTAGTCGACCGCTACGACTACATCCTCATCGATTGCTCTCCCTCCCCTCGGGCCGATAACCGTCAACGCCCTGGTGGCATGCCGACCCGTACTCATCCCCGTGCAGTGCAGTACTTTGCCCTCGAAGGATCTCTAAGCTCCTCATACCATCCGTATCGTGCGCCAGCGACCCAATGCCCAGCTCGATATAGAGGGCTTCCTGATGACGATGTACGATAGCCGCACACGCCTCAATAATCAGATCTACGAAGAGGTCAAGTCCCACTTCAAAGCTCTGGTCTTCGAGACCGTCATCCAGCGCAACGTCAAGCTCGGCGAAGCCCCAGCCACGTCTGCCTGCCCTCCTCTACGATGCCGACAGCCGTGGAGCGATCAACCACCCCAGCTGGCCTCCTGGGCTAATCAGCAAGAACAAGTAGATGTCTACTGCAAGAATAAGAACGTCTTAGGGCGTGGTCTGGGTAACTCCTCGGAGGTGAGACCTCGAAGCCCTCCAAAGGACTGCTTCCATCCAGAGCTTCCTGCTGGAGAAGATTGCCCCAATCCCGTGACCAGCCCCGTAAGCACTTCGAGCAAGAAGCCCTCGACGAACTCGCTGCTTCCTGCAAAGACCCTCGGGCTCGTACAGCCCATCACCGTGCAGGCGCTCCCTCCAGGCTCCTACCAGATCATCTCGGGAGAACGCCGCTGGAGAGCTGCTCAGATGGCTGGTCTCCAGCGACCCTACCAGCCTATATCCGTGCTACGCAGCCCAGTGAACTGCTGGAGCTGCGCACTCATAGAGAATATCCAGCGCGAAGACCTCACACGCCATCGAGGTAGCACTGGCTTACCAGCAGCTCACCGAGCAGTACGGCCTCCGCAGAGCAAGTCGCAGGCGTGTAGGCAAGAAGCGCGTCACGGTCACCAACTACATCCGCTTGCTCCAGCTCCCTGCTGAGATACGGCTGGGACTGACGCAGCGACTCATCGATATGGGACACGCACGCCCTCCTCCAAGTCGAGGATATCGAGCGACAGATGAGCTCTACAACCTCATCATCGCTGAGCATCTCAGCGTCCGTAGCCGTGGAGGAACTGGCTCGCGCCATCGCCGAAGCTCCGAAGCTACTCCCCACGCCACAGCACCAGCATTCAGAGAAGACCGAGCGTAAGGACTTCAAGCTCCTCGAGCAACACTTGCCAGCTTCAGCTCTTCTCCCGGTCCTTCCCGCTTCCTGCCAGTGAAGCTCACCATGACCCTTCTCTGGTGACGAAAGAATTAGAGCGTATCATACGCAGCTCCTGGAGCGTATCCAGAAGTAGCACTATCCTCCATTCCCTTTCCCGATGCGCCTCGTCCCTGCTCGTCTTACTGGCTTTCGTCCTTGCTCCTCAGGCTTCAGCTTGGGCGCAGGAGGTGCTTCCCACTCTACCTTAGACTATCGTCAGCCGATGCTTTTGCTCCAGAGTGATAGCATCACCACCTCGGCACGAGCCTCCTGCCGACTTCACGAAGCAGGCGCAGCAGATGACTAAGAGGTACTCTGGCAGCCCAACTCCACCAAAGCCATCCTCTGGGACCACTCCTGGGGGTGGCAGATCTACAACCGTAAGTACTGGAAGCTACCCATCGTCTGGGGATCGCTTCGTAGCTTGCTACTACGCCATCACGTGGAACAACCGCCGGTATCAGGAGTAGTCACGCTGCTTATCGTGACCTCTCCAGCGCCGATCCCGAGCACAATACCGCCTGGCCTCGTCTCGCTCCGAATGGCGCCCAAAGCTCCGACCACCAGCAGTATCAGTCTTCTCTGCGCTCTACGCTTAGCGAGGGAATGACTTCTACCGCCGTAGTAGAGACCTGAGTGTCGTCTCTTCGATCCTCGTCTACGGTCTCTCTATCCTCGATGCTTATGTCGATGCAGAGCTCTTCACCTTCGACATCAGCGACCTCTCCTGCGGATAGCCCCCGAAAGTGGGTCTTCCTAAGCTCGGCATCCTCTTTACCTGTGGGTGTGGAACTGTAGCCTCACCTTCTAACCCCTCCCTGATGAAGCTTCATCTCAAGCTCCTCTCGGTAGCCTTCTCTCCTTCTCTCGATCACCAGCCTCACGGCACGAAGTCGACAGCACGCGACGTGTCGATCAACTTCCCTCCCTTTACTCTGGCATCCGCCCCTGCTGGATCCCATCACGCTCCCTGCTTCCCTCGACCGCGATGTCGAGGAAGATGCTCGAGCAGTGGTACAGCGGCTATGGAGCTGCCTCCCAAGAGAGCCCACAGCACGCCTCCCAGCTCGGTCTTCGTCCCCTATACGCCCGACAGCGTATATACGCATGCCATAGGATGCCATCGGCGATGCGCTTCCAGCCACAATCCCTCGTGCGCGAAGCCATCGAGCTGTATCTCTTCAAGCGTCGTGGGCTCCTCAGCTCCATGCCTCCTGGGAGACCTCTACTTCCCCGAGATCGAGATGGCACTGGACAAGAGTGGACTCCCATAGAGCTCCGCTATCTGGTCATCGTCGAGTCCGCACTCAACCCCAAGGCCATCTCAGCAGGGGCCGCTGGACTATGGCAGCTGATGCTCCTAGCAGGAAGGTCTACGGCCTCACCGTCAATAGCCTCGTCGACGAACGTATGGATCCCGTGAAGAGTACCGCTGCGTGCCTGCCGCTTCCTCAAGGATCTCTACCGTATCTACGGTGACTGGGTGGCTCGTCCGCTGCCTGCAACTGTGGCCCAGGCAATGTCAGCCGAGCCCTCAAACGTGCTGGGACGGAGCGACCCAACTTCTGGGATATCTATCGCTACCTCCCGAATGAGACGCGCTGCCATATCCCCTCTTCATCGGAGCCTACTGCCATGCACTACCATCGTGAGTACGGCATCTTCCCCCGACAGGTAGGTCGCCCCTGGCCACCGACTATTACACGGCAGACCATCGTGTTACGTGACCGCATCTCCGAGCTTACTGGGCTATCGACAGAGTTAATCTCGACCTTCAACCCTCAGTTCCGCCGAGGTATCATCGAGGAATAACACCTATCCTGTGCGCCTGCCCTCTCCGGGCTACTCTCAAGCTCGACAGCGCAGGAGTGAAGTCCATCTCCCGAACTGCGTGTCAGCCTCGAAGGACCAAACAACGCCGTGGCGACTCGTACCACTGCTAAAGGCAAGCCCACAGAGAGCGAAGAGACCTGCTCCCGTAGAAGATGCTCCACGCCACGGCAAGAAGAAGGGACGCACCCAGCAAGAGACTACTTCCTCCACGCATACCATCGTCGCTGGTGAGACGCTCTATGCCATCGCTCGCAAGAACGGCATCACCGTCGAGGAGCTGAAGAAGAGCAATAACCTCACCTCCGACAACCTCCAGCCTGGGCAGAAGATCCACATCACCATGGCTAAAGGCATAAAGGCGAGAAAAGCCACAGCCCAGCGAAGCGCAGAGGAAGACACTAAGCATACACTCGCATAGAAACAATAATAACATCCCAATAAGCAAAGCAATGAAACAACCAACTCTTATCGTCCTCGCAGCTGGCATGGGTAGCTGCTACGGCGGACTCAAGCAGCTCGATGGCGTAGAAATCCCGCAGAGACCATCATGGACTACTCCATCTTCGATGCTATCCGTGCTGGTTTCGGCAAGGTCGTCTTCGTCATCCGTCGCACTTTCGAGCAGGAGTTCCGTGAGAGATTATATCTAAGTACGAGCACAAGATACCCGTAGAGGTCGTCTCCAGGACTTAGATAAGCTGCCCGAGGCTCTCCGTACCCGAAGGCCGTGAGAAACCTGGGGAACGAACCACGCTGTGATGATGGCCGAGGTCGTCAACGAGCCTTTGCGGTGATCAATGCGCTGTACTTCTACGGCCGTCGTGGCTTCGCAGCCCTGGCCGACAAGCTCCGTAGCTTCCGACAGCACGAATAAGTACTGCATGGTAGGCTATCTGTGGGTAATACGCTCAGCGAAAGCGGTACGGTAGCACGCGGTGTCTGCGAGGTCGATGCAGCAGGGCTTCCTCACGGGGTCGTCGAACGCACCTCAATTGCACGCCGTGCTGATGGCCAGATTGCCTTCACGGACGAAGCGGGGCAGGAGCAGGTACTGCAGAGAACACGCCTGTCTCGATGAATATGTGGGGCTTCACGTCTGACTACTTCGAGCATTCAGAGAAGCTCTCTGCTTCCTCACCGAGCAGAAGGCTAATCCCTAAGTTCGAATACTACATCCCTCTTGTCGTCAATCACCTCGTCTCGGAGGGCACTTCGACCGTGGAAGTGCTGGATACGCCTGACTCATGGTTCGGTGTGACTATGCCGAAGGACCGCCCTGACGTAGTAGCTAAGCTCGCTGCTCTGGCCGCCACAGGTGCCTATCCCGAGGCTCTTCTAAGGCGAAGCCAACCTCATAGTATAGCTATATAGATCATCGCTTTCCCCCACCGCATCCATTCTCCTCGAGGAAGGACGTGGATGCGGTGGGGAAACTATGCTCTCTCCCTGCGATCGGAATGGACTTTGTGCGCCTTGAGCCTTTTAGCGAACGTCAGCTATATCACCATGAGCTCCTTATCTGGCTCCTCACCCTGGTGGTCTGGGTCTATGCTGGACTGCTCGGTGTCGTCCTCGAAGCAGGGCGGCAAGACAACCCCGACTCTGGGGCGGTGTATATCTCACGCTTCGTCTCCTACGGGCTCTTCCGCTTCTTGGTCTATCTCTTAGGTAGCCTCTCGATGGGTCTGACAGTCCTGAGGCTATTGAGTCGCTCTGGCTTCGTGCCACAGGGCAATTATATAGGTATCCTCTCCACTCTGGCCTTGCTCTTCGGGGGATGTACCTCTTTCTCTACGTCCGCTCGCTCTCGTTCAAGCTCTGGCGCTACATCCTCTTGGATAAAGTTCTCGGAGGCTTGCTGACCCAAGATTACTTCTTCCAAGACTGGATACGTGCACTCTTGATGGCGGTGGTGTCGCTACTGACCTTCGCTCCCCTCACTACGGAGGCTCTTTGGGCGATAGCTGGTGGGGCTTTCCTCCTCGTTCAGCTCCTCGGTATTGTGCAGGTCGTACGCCGTCTGACGCAGGCCTCTACGGGCTTCCTCTTCCTTTTTGTGCCTTATGCCCACGAAGTCGCTCCTTCCTCTACATCGCAGGGCGACCATCTACTTGTCGAGGGTGATCTCCTCCTTCTCAACACGTTTCAATGAGTATCAAGACGATTCTAATCTCAGCCTCGACCCGAGTCGGGGAAGTCCCTTACTATGATATCGCAGCACGCTACGGGAGCAGAAGCTACCTTCCGTGCATTCATCGAAGTCGAGTCGGTCACTCTCGTGAGTTCCGCAACCAGAAGGTAAATATCCTCGACCACACGGCCATTGTCTTCACCTCGCGTAAGGCTATGGAGCACTTCTTCCAGCTCAGCGAAGAGCTGTCGTCACCATCCCCGAGGATATGAAGTACTTCGCATCAACGAGCAAGTAGCCAGCTACCCAGAAGTTCATCGTCTCACCGCAAGCGCAAGGTCTTCTGTCCCGAAGCTGGTGGACAGCCTGAGCTGGTAGCCATCATGCAGAAGCACAGTAAGAAGTGCACTTCCTCCTGGCGGCGAGAGGATCACAAGAGACGACCCTCATTGACCTCGTGACGGAGAAGAAGCTGCAGTTCGCCAAGGCTGTGATGTACCGCACCGTCAGCACGAAGTTCACCGCTGCTGAGAAAGGAGAAGTACGATATGATCATCTTCTTCAGCCCAGCAGGTGTCGCTTCGCCCTGGCTAATCACAGTGATTACAAGCGGAAGGTACTCATCGGTGGCTTCGGTCCTGCTACCTGCCAGGCTATTGAGCAGGCTGGTCTGCGTCTCGATCTCTGCCCCTACCGCTGGTGCCCCTCGATGGCGATGGCTCTCGAGCAGTACCTCAAGGAGAAGAATAAGCAAATTACGCCCATCTTCGGAGGGGCGAACGTTTCGCTGATCGTGGAAGGATCAACCCCTACGCTATACGCGTCAAGAAAGAGCGTCTGCATCTCCCAAGCGAGATGTAGACGCCCTTTTGCTGGGGCGTGGCTTCATCGCCTATCCTTAGGTCGTTGTCACACAACGCCTATTGGGGAGGAGAAGAACCGACCTGTGCTATCCATGCCGTAGCGGCTAGAAGTACTTCCGCCGTGCTAATAAAAGCGCAACCGCATCAAGCGACTTTGATCCGTGAGAGACTACCGTCTGCGCAAGCATCGCTTCCTTGCCCTTGCCACCACCCAAGGTACATCTGCATTCGTCTCCTGTCGGTAGCCAAGCGAGCCGCCTACTCAAGCGGATGTCGATCGTGGGATGGAGAAGGCTCTGTCAGCGTCTCTCTCCTCCGAGCTCGTGGGCAAGCCTCCGAGGCCTCGCAAGCACCAAGGGATGAAAAAGGTTTCTTCTCAGGCTACGCAAGCTCTTGACCTATTTCTTGCTTCGCCCATCTACTTTTTATAAGGGGGCTATTTCTCCCTGACCCTCCCTCTTGTCGCTTCACGCCCTCCTGCTCCACCTATGCCGTTGAAGCCCTTCGCAGGCATGGTCCTTCAAGGGGCTTTATCTGGCGATACGCGCATCCTGCGTTGTCACCTGGGGCGGTAGTGGGTACGACCCCGTTCCTTAGCCGTCCCTCTTTGGCTGTGACTCAAACAGGCTCCCTACCTGATCTGCACACGCACCACGTGCGTCCTGCCTGAGACGATCCAGCTCCGTAGCTGTCGCCTCCTGAAGTTAGCTCTCTCCCACGCACTCTCTATATTATAGTATAGGGCTTCACCTGTGGTTTGCCGAAGAGCTACGTGAAGACTCACTTACCCCGTTTGCGTGAAGCACTTGGGGCATCGACGTCCTTGCCCTCGGAGAAGCAGGCTTAGATAAAGCCACGCAGCGCACAGCATTCAGTGATCAGATACGTCCTTCGTGCGCAGATTCAGCTTAGCGAAGAGCTGGGACTACCCCTCATCCTGCACTTAGTGCGTGCGCAGACGAACTCCTTCGCCTACGCAAGGAGTTGCATCCTGACCAACCGTGGCTCATTCACGGCTTCCGTGGCGGTATTGATCAGCGCGCCAGCTGCTCCGTGCAGGGCTGTATCTCAGCTTTGGTAAGTATTTCGTCCGAGAGTCTTGTCGCTGCACACGCCGAAGAGCGAGCTTTCCTCGAGACGGATGATGATGCGACTCTATCCATTCAGTCGGTCTATCATAGCCGCCAGCGAAGTACTCCATATGGCGGAAGGCGAGCTACGCTACCAGCTCTACGCTCCGAGCGTGCTCCTCTTCGCAAGCCTTCCTCTTTTGGGTGAGTAGGTTATCCTTTCGCCCTGATTCCTCCACTGGCTTCTCTGCTGAGGCTCCCTCTCGAAGACTACTGGTCGTGGCTTCGACCAGTAGTGTGTGCTGAGGATGAATCAGTACTGCTCGCCGCACGAACCATCGCTGGTTCATTATCACACTACCACTACTCGCTATCAACCTCGACCGTAGGGCAAAGCGACACGAGACCCGCGACAATTGTCACGGGTCTCGTCACATTTGATGGAGAGATGAGCTCACTTCACTTTGGCGAGGAGACGCTCGATGAGGACGGAGAAGGCGTAGGCGGTGCGCTCTTCGGTGGGGATGGTGAGGTGAGCGATGCGAGCGGATGCCTTCGGCCTCCAGGAGGAAGAGCGTGGCTTGTATCTGCCGATGTGAGGCGGTGGGCGTGCGTCGCTATGGGTGTGGGATGGAAGGTCGGTCGCTCCAGGAGGAGAGTAATTCGCAGAAGGCTGGATGCGCCGTCAGCTCTTCGACCGTGATGCCTACTTCGCCCGTCTCTATGAGCGGAAGCTCGTAGAGACCTTTCCATGCCAGTCTCCTGCGCCACGGCGTCGAGATGAGCATCGCTTCGCCGCCTGAAGCAGGGAAGACGCACGAGGAAATAGTACGCTACAGCGAGGAAGCACCTTCGTCTTACCCTGCTTGATGGAAGCTCCTCCTCGATGCCAAGCACGATGCTGCCAGACTGTAGTGCGATGGGGCATGCTGTACAGTTGGGACGGCGAGGCGTGCAGAAGAGTGCACCGAGCTCGATGACCGCTTGGTTGTGGCGGCTTGATGGGCGGTGCTCCAAGAGGGCTTCGGCAAGCGCCCAGTAAGTCGTGCTTGGGTGGTGTCGATGGGATCCGTGGTGCCGAAGAGGCGACTGAGGACACGGAAGACATTGCCATCCACGGTAGGGTAGGGGAGGTTGTAGGCGAAGGAGAGGATTGCCCCACGTAGTAGTCTCACACCAGGAAGGCGACTCAGTCCTTCGGGCGATGAGGATCTCTCCGAAGTCGGAGACGATGATCTGGGCGGCACGCCTGAGGTTGCGCCCACGTGGTAGTAGCCCAGCCCTTGCCAGAAGGAGAACTTCATCTTCACTGGCGGCGGCTAAAGTCGTGCACGGTGAAGCGTTCGGCAGAAGCGATGGTAGTATGCCATCCCTGAGTCGACGCGCGTCTGCTGGAGGATGATCTCGAGAGCAGGACGTGGTGAGGCGGAGCATCTTCTCTCCACGGTAGGGCACGTGTGCGTGCCTCGCCGTACCGAGGTCGGAGCACGCGCGTCAACGAGGTCAAGCCCCTGAGTCGGTGGGGCGGAATGGGTTTTGCTTCATCGGGCGCAAAGATAGCTATTACGATGCGTAGCCCTGCATCCACGTGAGATGCAGGGGCTACATTGTATCGGAGAGTCAGGAGTGCTGCGGTTGCTTGGTCTCAGCACGTAGCACTTCGACCGCCTTCTCGATCTGGGTGTCGATGCCCCTGCTGTACCTTGTTGGGGTCAAGCGGTACGACGACGTCGGGCTCCATCTGAGTGTTTTCCAGACAGCGACCATCGAAGGCGGAAGCCTACGGCTGATGCCGAAAGTCACACGCTGGGATCAAGGAGGCGTCACCCAGTTCACGCTGGTCATCGTCCCCTGCCGCGAGCATCCGACAGACCTTCCGACTTTGAGGTGCTGATGACCCAGGGCGTGCCGTGGGCATTACTGTAGTCAGCTTCGCAGGTGACGAGGACGGAGGGGCGATCCCAGCGGCGTGAGGACATCTCTGAGTACTGGCGACCACGGACGACTTGGTCAGCATAGTGCTTACCCGTGAAGAAGGCTTCTATATCCTCGTGGAGACGGGCCGCCGCCGTTGTGGCGGATGTCGATGACGATGCCCCTTCTTCTGGTAGTATCACCCATCACGTCGGAGTGACGGTGCGGAGCTGGGGTCTCCATCGAGGGATGTACGTAGCCGAGTGGCACCCTTCGAGACGCGCCTCTACCTCTTCGGCACGCTGTGACCCAGCGCTTATAGAGAAGATCACTGAGTGGTAGACGAGGAGATTGGACGGATGACTTCGTCCACCTGCTCACCGAAGCGGTGCGGAAGGAGATGAGGACGCTTACCTACCTGGTCATTGAGCAGAGGATAGTCTTGTCCAGGCTGGAGCGTCACGCCATCGATGCCCGTGATGAGGCTACCCTTCTGGAGCTTCGTGCGCGAAGTGTCGAAGGGACCACCTGCGAGCTAACTTCATCGACGCAGAGCCCCGATCCAGCCACAGGGAGAGGAAGAGCCCAAGTTCGGCTGTGAAGGCCGAAGCGTGCACGTGCCCCGAACCGGTATGCGAGACGTTGAGCTCGCTCGGGAGCTCTGCTAAAGCATTTCGGCGAAGTCCTGATTGTTGTCAATATAAGGGAGGAAAGTACGGTGAGTGGTCGGTGAGCTGCTTCCAGTTCACACCGTGCATATCCTTGCGGTAGAAGCGTGCTTCTTCTTCGCGGACGACTTCCTCGTACATCACCTCGCGCTCGCGGATGCGGTCGATGTGGCGTGTGCCAGCCATCGTGATGGGACTTGGTCGCATCCGTCTTGGGGTCGAGCGTCATCGGTGAGGAGCCGAGGATGAAGAACTTAGTTCCCTTCTTGTCCGAAGCGAAGAAGGGCGAGGAGGTTCATCTTCTTCTGGAGCTGTGTCGTATGCTTGCGCATATCAGACCCAGAGGTCTTCGCCGGCTTCGGTGGCAGAAGTAGAAGAGCTTCTTATTGTCGGCCGTGAGCTGGAAGTCTCCCGAGGCGCGAAGAGGCTGGGGTGATGCGTACGGTGCGCAGGTCGAGGTTGTCCCACCCGATGCGACCGTTGTCCGCCTTGGCGAGGCTGTGCCTTCTTCGTCTTCGTGGTGTCGGCCTTGGCTGCTTCTCCAGCTTCCTCGAGGAGGGCGAGGTCTTCGTCATTCATACGGTACTTCTCGTAGGTAGCACGGTTGAGGAAGACGGCCATAATATCGTTGAGGGGAGCCCCATGAAGCGTGGTTGCGCATTCCATATTTGTCGGTGGCGTGAGGGAGGATGTTGCCATCGTGCGACCAGCGTGGATTGTTGTTGAAGTATCCGCTGTTGGTCAGGTTGTAGATGGGCTGATTGCCTGCAGCACTCACGATACCTATGTCGGCTGTAAGGACCACGTCCGCGCGAGACGTAGGCGAGGGCAATCCACTTGCCATTAGGTGCACCAGGAGAAGTCAGGATCGAGACTCTGCGAGCCATCGGTGATCTGGCGTGTCTGGCGTGTCTTGAGGTTGTAGACCATCAGCTTCTCACGCTGGTAGAGGAAGGCCACTTCGTCTCCCATCAGGAGAGATAGAGGGTACATCTTCTCGCCCTTGAGCGAGGGGATGAGCTTCCTCGTCTCCGATAGCCATAGCGTTAGGGGAAGTTCTGGTCTTCGCTGCGCTCCACCTTGGCGATGTAGAGATCCCATGCTCCGTCCTTGGTGCTGGCGTAGATTACGGATTTGTTGTCTGCGCCGAAGGAAAGTCCACGCGCTGCCTGCGGGCCTTTGGTGATCTGTCGGGTCGTGGTGAGTCGGTGGCAGTGACGAAGACATCGCCACGCGAGAGGAAGGCGATCTGCCATCCGGAGATACGGCTGCCGAGGCAAGCGTACGGCTCATCGAGGAGGTGTAGCCTTCGTCAGCAGCAGGGTCTTTGGTGATGCGGATGGGGACACGCTGCTCGCTACGCAGGGACGAGGTATAAATCTCCCTGCGTAGCCGAAGCACAGCAGGCCATCGGAGAGCTGGAAAGGAAGCGCACGGGGTCGCCTTTGAGGTGGGTCAGTGCCTTTGCTTCGGTAGCAGGTCCAGCCAATGCGCCTTCGTAGACGTTCATTGAGCCTCCATTGCGCTCGCTGAGAGTAGAAGCTCTTACCCGTGGGGCGTAGACGGGGTCACGGTCTTGCGCCATCGTGGCGGGCAACGAAGCGGTAGGTCTTCTTGTCGAAGTCATATTCGAGCAGATCACGTGAGGCGGAGGAAGTGTGATGCTTGCGCCATTCGTTTTCGAAGCTCTTGATTTCCTGGTGAGAATACGGCGACCATCACGGCTGATGCTCACGGCTTCGGCTGGGGTGGCGAGATCTGCTCAGGGCGACCGCCCGTGACGGGGACGCGGTAGAGCTCAGTGAGCATCGCATTGGGGAATAGTGCCGAGCTGGCAGGATCCTGGAGTGTGCCTTGAAGATCAGGTAACGGCCATCAGGTGTGAAGGCTTGGGGAACTTCCTTCCCCGAGTGCGTCGTCAGCTGACGTGCCTTGCCCCCACCAGCAGACATCAGGTAGATGTTGGTGCCAGAGGATTGCGGTCTGAGGTGAAGGCTATGTGCTTGCCATCGGGAGACCATACGGGAAGCTCTCGTAGGCTTCGGTGGAGGTGAGCCGACGTGCTCGCCACCGGTGCTGGGGACAGTGTAGATATCGCCCGGTAAGCGAAGCGCGATGGTCTTGCCATCGGGAGAAATCGCTGGATAGCGCAGCCAGAGTGGGCGCTCTTGTGACTGCGGCCGATGAGGCTGGCTGTCGCGAGGAGCGGAGGCCACAGAGAAGGGTTTTCTTTTGTATCCATTGCTATAGTGAATTGTGTACGCAGTGCGTGATGATGCTATCCTCAAAGGTACGACAAATGCAGGGAGGATGGAGCTTGTAGAAGGGCATGCTTCGAGGAAGGGGTGAGGAACGAGCTGTTCCCGCTGATACTATAATGTGGAAGGTGAGCGTTTGTCTATCAGTACGTGGTCGGCTTCACTACTGGTCGGTGCGTGGAGCAGTACCGCTCCCCACCGCTGATCACTACTGGTGCTCCCCATGCATCAGTAGTGATCACCCCACCGATGGTACTGCCATCACCGATCCTCGGTAGCGCTACGTGTGCTACCAGCTATTGGGTCAAAGTGAACATCATGGGGAGGAAGCTCCGAATATACGCATCTCTCGTGCATAAATTGGGGTAAAATGTGTACTTTTGACCGTGTTTATGATGCTCGTTCGTGGAACTTCCCATGGGTGAGCTCTATTGATTTTATGATGTCTTGGCTGTGTGTTTGGGCCTCTTACGAGAGCTCGCACAAATAGCCTTGCCTCAGTCGATCCCGCCCTCTCTCCCTCGCCAGGTGCCGAGACTTATGCTTCTGGTAGGCGCGATCGGCCTCGATACTACGTTAGATGAACTTACTTGAACGAAATTAGCCTCTGCACAGAGCCACAGAAGGCGCAGGCTGCAGGTATCTATCCCTACTTCCGCAAGATCGAAAGTGACCAAGATACGGAGGTCGTCATCGATGGTCGCAAGGTCTTGATGTTCGGCTCAAACTCTTACCTCGGGCTGACGAGATCACCCCGAGATCAAGGCTGCAGCTATCGCTGCGACAGAGAAAATATGGTGCGGGCTGCGCTGGGTCGCTTCCTCAATGGTACGCTCGACACGCACCTCGCACTCGAGAAACAGCTGGCTGCCTTCACGGGGAAGGAAGATGCAATCATCTCTCACGGGCTCAAGTCAACCTCGGTGTCATCTCCTGCCTCTTGGGGCGTGAAGACTACATCATCTGGGATGCGCTGAATCACGCTTCTATTATCGAAGGGATCCGTCTCTCTCCTGCCAAGAGCCTGCGCTATAAGCACAACGATATGGAGGCACTGGGCGCCGTCTGCAGCAGTGCGAGCCCTGACCGTCTGAAGCTCATCGTCGTCGATGGTGTGTTTTAGTATGGAGGGCGACCTATGTAACCTCCCGAGTTACACGACTGGCGAAGAAGTACAATGCCTCGTGATGGTCGATGAAGCTCACGGCTTCGGTGTCCTCGGGGACCACGGTCGTGGCACGTGCTCACTTCGGTCTGACCGATCAGGTGGATCTTCTTATGGAACTTTCGGCAGAGCTTCGCCTCCTGGGGCTTCATCGCAGGGAGCAAGGTGCTCATCAACTATCTGCGCCACCACGCTCGCTCCTATATCTTCGAGTGCCAGCTGTACGCCAGCCTCGACAGCTGCAGCTGCCAGGAGCTGGAAGTTATGCTGCGCGAGCCTGGGCGCGTTGAGCCTTGCGGAGAAGACCGCCTGCCTGACCACTTCCGTAGCTCGGCTTCGAGATCGGCAATACTTCGACTCCTATTATTCCGCTCTTCATCCGTGACAACGAGAAGACCTTCCGTGTGATGGCAATGCTCTTCGAGGAAGGGGTGTCTTCGTCAATCAGTGGTAGCCCCTGCTGTCGCTCCTGGTGATACGCTCATTCGTTTCTCACTGATGGCGACTCACGTACGAAACAACTCGACCGAGCCATCGCTGCGCTGGTCAAGGTCTTTACGGCTCTGGACATCCCGCTCCATCCGCAGAGCTAAGGCTAGTAGCATCGCTCTGACTATTCAGAGAGCACATACACGGGTGTCCTATCGAATAAATTCGCGGGATACCCGTTAGTATTAGTGAGACAGCTTAGCTCTCTCGGATATATGACACCATCAAGTGCTCCCTTGACCACCTCAGCTTCCCTTTATGGGGCTCTGTGTTGTAGCTTCAGTTGTCGTGCTGCCCACGATGGCCAGACGACCGAAGAGAGCGAGCAGACCATCCACGAAGAGCTGGTGAGCTACACGGCAGACTACTCGGATGTACCTCTGCCTCCGAATACCTACCGCCTGACACTCCCACACGTAAGTCCATTTGGATGACTATCGGTGGGCTCCTTCCAGCCCTTCGAATAACTGCCCGAAGCAGCACCAGCTTGGACGGTCGCTTCGTCCCCAGTACGCTAGTTGGATGCCTTTTCCTCTATCGATACGAGCCTGGGGCCGGTCCTGTCTCCGCCTGCGATAAGCCGATTAAGGGGATCCTCCCTATTTATATGGAGACCCTTGCTTCTTCCCTTCCGAGGCAACAAAGGAATTAGCCGTCACGACCAACGATAGCGTATGCGTGGCCTATCGTATCTGGCATGCTATGGGGAAGCCTGTTGAGCTTGCCCCGATACGACCAATAGCCATCTGCGGCACAAGCGGATACACCCCCTATGTCATTACTGCTCCGGCGCAGCGCTAAGGGAAAAGTGCAAGCTACTATATCGAGGCTCATTCCTGCCGACGGATGAAGGTAGACTGCAATATCCACGTGCTGAATGGTGCCTTTGAGCTGGATATGGAGCCCAAGGACTCAACCTTCCCTAGTCTTCAAGAGCGATGGGCGGACGATGTCCACACGGATGGCTTGCCCTGATGACCAGCTCGAAGAGAAACTCATCCGGCACATGGGGCTGGGTGGTACTGCGTGGTGCAGGCGAGTCTGTGACCGTGTATATCCCCGATGGCTTCATCCTGCTCTCACGCCCTTACCGCCCCGAGGGGGAGCGCACATTCCTCCCCAACGTCCAATCACGGTGCCCGATGAAGACGCACCAGGATGATAGTCAGAGATAATATACTATCTTTGCCTAGAGGTGTCAGTGCCTGACATGCAGATCTGTAGTGCTGTGTGTCGGGCTTAAGGGAATCGAGTGCGAGATCTCGAACAGTCCCGCTGCTGTATGTGTGTATCATACTGCTCCTCGCCGAGGGTTATGTCGAAGCCCTGCCCACTGGAGGTTCTGTGTCTCTGGGAAGGGTGGCAAGGAGACAAGGTGCACGAGTCAGAAGACCTGCAATGCCATTCAAAAATGCTTCGAGGAAAGCTACAAGTGTGGGTCTCCATGCTTGGAATTTATTCCCAAAGAGGAGGTCCGCTCTTTTGAATCAAGTGGACATAGGTACTTTTGCCGTAATGATTTAGTGGATATGCCTCAGGTGGTGTCCAGGACGGTGGGGAAGCTCGCAGGTCTGGATGTCCAGCCTGAGGTTTATCGATATATGCACGGTCAGATGCCGTATCTTTGGCGCATCTACATACATATATTAATACATAGATATAGACGTGGTAGATTCAGCTTTGCCTAGGGTATTCAGTTGCTTTGAAGGAATACTCTCTCTATTCATTGTAGGGTCTCTACATTAGTGGTTGGCTTCAGCCAACAGAGACGCTTCTTTGGCTACGGATATGTAATCTGCTGACCCGCTTGTCTCTGGTTTTCTTCTTCTTCCTCTCAGGATATGGGCTGATGACACAGCATCGTCTACGCACGCTTCGTGCTCCATCAGCCACCTCTGCTGAGCTGTGGGAGGGCTGGCTTCCTCACCGGGCTCTGGGGACTTGTCAAGCCGTTTTTATTCTTCTATGTGCTGGCTGTACTCTTTCTCTTTCTTGAATGTGGAGCTGAGCTGGAAGACCTGAAGATTCACTTGTGTGGCTCCTTCTCTGGGCTCTGGCGTGTAGGTATTCCATACCCATTGGGGGTGGGGTGGTTTCTTTGGGAGCTGATCATCTTGTATATCCTATACTATATTTCCTTTCGATATATCCAGTCGAGCTGGCGAGCTGTCATGGGGACTTATCGCTCTTGTGCTGCTTCTCATAGTGTTCGCTTGCAGCAAGCTGATTTTTGGTTACTATTGGCTTCGCTACCCTTTATCCTTTGCTGTGGGAGTAGCTATGCGCTCAGGAACAAAAGATATGCACTAAAGTAATGTCATATCGCCTCTTGGCTCTTGTCGCTCTTCCTTACTGAGTGGCGTTTATATGTGGAGCGTCATGACATTCCCCCAACAAACCTTTATGGATAATTATGATAAGCCATGTGGCTTACTATGCCCTCCAGTGCTCTTCTTTGCTCTCAGTAAAGGCTTGTGGAATGACGGACTTCATGATGCAGCGGATGCATGGGGTGCTGGTCGTGCACTCTTGTGGTTAGGGATTTCCTGGAGATATATTTACTGCACAAGTCCTTTGTAGATTTCTATCGCAGTGCAGCCGTTAGAATTGATTCTCCCATGCTTTATATGCTGGTGTCCTATGCTTCGACGATCTTAGGGGCTTACCTTATAGCTCGATATCTGCATAGGTTAGTGAGAGCTTAGAGCTTGGGTGAGCTTCCTCTTCTCCTTACCTCCTCTCTCTGCTTGTACAGCGATGTGGTTAGCTATATATGGGTAGTTGATCACCTCCGTTTGCCTCGATCCGCCTTTGTTTATACCCTACTTCGTGGTATGTATATAGGAGGATTATGCCTCGCCTTAATGTTGGTACGGGATATACCTAATTGAGTTATCTTTGTACTGCGTAAAGCGCAAGGAGGTACACCTAATCTTGTCTCGAATTGGGAGGCAAGTGGTTTGTCTCCACATATCATAAGGCAACAACACAGAAACAATAAATAGCAACTTTATGTCGTGGTTAATTAAATCTTCGATCGGGCGTAAGCTGGTGATGAGTATCTCGGGCCTCGCGCTTATCCTGTTCCTGACCTTCCACATGTCGATGAACCTCGTGGCACTCTTCTCGGAAGAAGCCTACAACGCCGTGTGTGAGTTCCTCGGAGCCAACTGGTATGCCTTGGTCGCTTCGATCGGGCTGGCAGGTCTCTTCTTCGTCCACATCATCTACGCCTTCATCCTGACGCTTCAGAATCGTAAGGCGCGCGGTAACGACCGCTATGCTGTCGTCGACAAGCCAAAGGGCGTCGAATGGGCTTCGCAGAACATGATGGCTCTTGGTGTCGTCATCGTCTTGGGGATTGTCCTGCACCTCTTCAACTTCTGGGCTAAGATGCAGCTCGCTGAGATCATCGGTCAGCACGACCTCGGTATCGATAGGAGTCTCTGGTCCTACGGATGGAGCTGGTCTGATTCGCTACACCTTCTCTAATCCCATCTTCGTCGTCCTCTACCTTATCTGGCTGGGATCGCTGTGGTTCCACCTGTCGCACGGCTTCTGGAGCTCACTGCACCATCGGCTTCAATAACCGTGTGTCTGGTTTGAGCGTCTGCGTTGCATCTCAAACATCTATACGACTATCATCGTCCTCGGCTTCGCAGTCGTCGTAGTGTACTACTACGTGCTCTCGCTCTGTGGCGGTGCTTGTCCCTTTGCTTAAGGCTCAGCCATAGCTTTATAATCCATCAACCTCATCGATATTATGTCTAAGATCGATTCTAAGATCCCCTCCCTGGCCCATTGGCCGAGAGTGGACAAACTATAAGGACCATCAGAAGCTCGTCAACCCCTGCTAATAAGCGTCGCCTCGACATCATCGTCGTCGGTACGGGGCTGGCTGGTGCCTCTGCAGCTGCTTCGCTCGCTGAGATGGGCTTCAATGTCTTGAACTTCTGTCAGGACTCTCCCCGTCGTGCGCACTCGATCGCCGCTCAGGGGCGGTATCAATGCTGCTAAGAACTACCAGAACGATGGTGACTCCGTCTACCGTCTCTTCTACGATACGATCAAGGGTGGTGACTACCGTGCTCGCGAAGCTAACGTCTATCGTCTGGCCGAAGTAGCTAACAGTATCATCGACCAGTGTGTCGCCCAGGGTGTGCCTTTCGCTCGCGGATATGGCGGTCTGCTCGATAAACCGCTCCTTCGGTGGTGCTCAGGTCTCACGTACCTTCTACGCTCGCGGTCAGACGGGGCAGCAGCTCCTCCTCGGTGCTTACTCTGCTCTGAGCCGTCAGGTCGGTAAGGGCACGGTGAAGATGTCACGCGTCACGAGATGCTCGATGCTCGTCATCATCGACGGCCGTGCTCGTGGGATTATCGCCCGCAACCTCGTCACGGGTAAGATCGAGCGCTTCGCTGCGCACGCTGTCGTCATCGGTACCGTGGCTATGGGAATGCCTTCTTCCTCTCCACGAACGCTATGGCCTCCAACGGCTCGGCTGCTTGGCAGTGCTATAAGAAGGGTGCTTACTTCGCTAACCCCTGTATGGCGCAGATCCACCCCGCATGTATTCCTGTCCACGGCGAGTTCCAGTCCAAGCTTACGCTGATGTCTGAGTCGCTCCGCAACGATGGCGCGTATCTGGGTGCCCAAGAACATCGAAGACGCTAAGAAGCTCCAGGCAGGTACGCTTCGTCCTACCGAGATCAAGGGAAGAAGATCGTGACTACTACCTCGAGCGCCGCTATCCTGCCTTCGGTAACCTCGTCCCTCGTGACGTAGCAAGCCGTGCCGCTAAGGAACGCTGTGACGCTAGCTTCGGTGTCAACAATACGGGGCTGGCTGTCTTCCTCGACTTCTCCAGCGCTATCCAGCGTCTGGGTAAGGATGTGGTAGAAGCTCGCTACGGTAACCTCTTCCAGATGTACGAAAAAGATCACCAACGACAATCCCTATGAGACGCCGATGATGATCTACCCTGCTATCCACTACACGATGGGTGGTATCTGGGTTGACTACGAACTGATGACCTCTGTCCCTGGCCTCTTCGCCATCGGTGAAGCTAACTTCTCCGACCACGGTGCTAACCGTCTCGGTGCTTCGGCTCTGATGCAGGGGTCTGGCGGATGGTTACTTCGTCCCGCCTCACGATCCAGAATTATCTGGCTGACCAGATTCAGGTGCCTCGCTTCAGCACGACCGTCCTGAGTTCGACGAAGCAGAAAAAGGGTATCCAGGATCGTATCGCTCGCCTGATGAGCATCAAGGGGAAAGCAGTCCGTCGACAGCCTCCACAAGAAGCTCGGTCACATCATGTGGGACTTCGTAGGTATGGGTCGCGAGCGCGAAGGCCTCGAGAAGGCAATCGTTGAGCTCAAGGCTCTCAAGAAGGAGTTCTGGAGCGACGTCCGTATCCCTGGTAATGCTGACGACCTCAACGTGGAGCTCGAGAAGGCGCTTCGTCTGGCAGACTTCATCGAGATCGGCGAACTCATGGCTCGCGATGCGCACGACCGTGAGAGAGCTGTGGTGGTCACTTCCGCCTCGAGCACCCAGACGCCCGAAGGGAAGCCCTGCGTCACGATGACCAGTTCGCTTATGTCTCCTGCTGGGAGTATCAGGGTGAAGATCAAGACCCTATCCTCCTCAAGGAACCTTTGGACTATGAGTTTGTCGTACGTCAGCAGCGTAACTATAAGAACTAACCCCAAGCCAACATCCACCCATGGACAAGAATATAAATATCAAGGTTAAGGTCTGGCGTCAGCGTGGCCCCGAGGTAAAGGGTGCGTTCGAAACCTACGACCTGCAGAATATATCCCAGGTAGCTCCTTCCTCGAGATGCTCGACATTCTCAACGAGCAGCTCGTCCGCGATGAGCAAGAGCCCGTTGTCTTCGACCACGACTGCCGCGAAGGTATCTGCGGTATGTGTTCGCTCTACATCAATGGGCACCCTCACGGACCCGATGATAGCATCACGACCTGCCAGCTGCACATGCGCCGCTTCAACGATGGCGACACGATCACCATCGAGCCTTGGCGTTCGGCAGGCTTCCCTATCATCCGTGACCTGATGGTCGACCGCTCGGCCTACGACAAGATCATCAGGCTGGTGGCTTCGTCTCGGTCAATACCGGTGGCGTGCCTGATGCCAATGCCATTGCCATCCCTAAAGGCCAACGCTGATATGGCTATGGATGCTGCCGCTTGTATCGGTTGCGGTGCTTGCGCAGCAGCTTGTAAGAACAGCTCGGCTATGCTCTTCGTCTCGGCGAAGGTCAGCCAGCTGGCACTCCTCCCTCAGGGACGTGTCGAAGCTGCTCGCCGTGCTAAGGCTATGGTCGCTAAGATGGATGAGCTGGGCTCGGTAACTGTACGAACACTCGTGCTTGCGAAGTCGAGATGCCCCAAGAATATCTCGATCTCCAATATCGCTCGTCTGAACCGCGAGTTCCTCTCGGCTAAGCTCAAGGACTAAGCTCCGAGACGAGTCCCTCCATCGGTCTTCTGAGAGCTTCTTCCATCGTGGAGAAAGCCTTCGAAGAGCTGATTTCCCCAATGCTCTTTTCAGGATTCACCTCCTGGATTGAATAGGTTAGATTGGTGTAGTATCGCCCGTCCTCCCGAGTGCTCAACTCCTGAGGACGGGCGATCGACTACCCTGAACGTGTGCCACCCCTACGCATTGCTGAGGGTGGCACACGTCTTTGTATGTGGAGCTTTGTTGCGGTGGGGATGACCTCAGCTCGGAGTGCTACTATGGTCACTACCGATAGAGGGTCTTGATCTGAAGTACTACTGCTTCATGGCGTGATCTATAGTGCTTCATGCCATACGCCTCTACTGGTCGGTGCTCAAAGCAATAGTGCTTTGCCCATCGACCTATAGTGCTTTCGTATGCCTCTCCCTACTGGCAGGGGACACAACAAACGCCACTCCGAGGCATACATCCCCAGGTGGCGTCTCAAAAAGTGTATACTGCTTGCGTGCTAGCTAAGGAAGCAAAGGCGGCTTCAACCCCAGCAAGCTCTACTCAATCAAACCAGGCGGTGCGAGTATGCTACCAGTAGAGGTCGTGGACCCGGAGCTCACTGCGCGTGCCGATGCGGTGAGAGTGCACCAGCCGAACCGATGCCCGAAGAGATACATACTTCCCGATCACCTATTGATCGCGTCCCCGAGACCATCCCGTAGCGCCACCATACCATCAGTTGGCCCAGCCAGATCTGTCCGCCGTGCGTATGTCCGCAGAGCATTAAGTCCACAGGACTATCGCCGATACTGTCGATTGAGCCCGGCGTATGCTCCATCATTACCACAGGCCCGCGCTTAGGATCTGCTTCATTAGCGATCACTTCGAAGGGTTTGCGGTCTCCATTGACCCAATCTACGTCCGATGAGCGTGAGCGAGGCTGTCACCAGGATAAGCAAGGCTATCACGGAGGAGTTGCGCCCACTGGAGACCCAGCGCACATTCGCCTCGAGGTCGTCCCGATATTCGTGGTTGCCCAAGACGAAGCACGCCCATAGGGGCACGCAGCGAGCGAAGCGATGCCAGCACCGAGGATCATAAGCATAGACCGCCCGGTGGTCAATGAAGTCCCCTCCACAGAGGATAAGGTCAGGATGTTGCTCTTGGATGAGCTTGACCGTACGTGCGATGTAGTCGGGGAGTCATTGCTTCGCCGATATGCAGGTCGGAGAAGAAGACCAGACGCAGACGCTTCGGGCTTTTCCTTCGGGAGTCAAGCGGTGCACGACCGCAGCGAGTAGATGACCTTTCGGATAGCGTACGTTGCGATGCCCGATGACCATTGTCCCTGCGAAGATAGCAAGTGCCAAGATGAAGGTTGCGACTTTGATCCACTGCTTCACGGCTGGGCGTGCCCAAGCGTAAAAGGTGTAGTGTCCGTGCATCGATATGTCGCAGCACATTCACTCCGACGACGAAGGCCGTGACGTACATTGTGGAGAAGAAGATATACACGCTCCCATTCATCAGCGCACTCATCCAGTCGGCTTCGATATGCCGATGCACAAGGAGGGCGATGGAGAAGAGATGAAGATCAGGAGCTGTAGTCCCCAGAAGAGTCGGCGCAAGTTTGCAGGCAAGACCTGACCTCCACGCCATCGAGATAGGGGAAGAGGAAGAGGCAGCAAAGCACCGAGTACAAATAAACCATAGTATAGAAGTGTAAGAGCTAAGTGCAGGGGAAATGCTGTCTACAATCCTTCGGGAGTAAACTTTCGGTCAAAGAGCTTGAACTGGATGCTCATCAGGATCATTCCCAGCACCCCTGCGGCTATGTCCGAGAAGGGTAGGGCGACCACACTCAGTAGCCCCCCATCAGAGGGAAGAGGAAGGCGCAGGGAGTAAGAACAACACTTGACGCGAGAGGCTCAGCAAGAGTGCCTTTCCCCCAAAGCCAATGCTCTGGAAGAACTGCGTAGCTGTGACTTGGAAGCCTACGAAGGCAAAGCCATAGAGGCAGAGACGAAGGGCATGCACGGAGGCTTCGATCATCTCGGGAGAACTGGTAAACAAGGAGGCGATCAGTCCTGGAGCCACCACCGCCACCAGGGTCACGAAGGCGCCGATACCGAAGTTCATCCATGAGCAGATCTTGAAGGTCTGGCGCACACGTCCCATAGCATGCGCCCCATAGTTACTAACCTACGACAGGCTGCATCCCTGAGCAATCGCGCATGAGCATGAAGCCCTCAAGAGCTGCGCTATTGATGATACCATAAGCCCCCACGGCGCGATCAGCCATTAGCGGGACTCTCTGCATAGCGAGCCAAGGTGGAGTTAATCAGGAAGGTAATCCCACTACTGAGGGCTGTAGGAAGAAGGGGACATCCCGATCGAGAGGATCGCAAGAATCTGTTCGCCAGAGAAGCGCATAGTTGCGTCGTGCAGGTGCACCCTCACTCTTGCTGTCAAGGAAGTGCTGCATCACAACGCAGCAGATACGGCCATCGCGATGACCGTAGCCACGCCGCACCTTCGATCCCCAGCCAAAGCATAGATGAAGAGTGCATCCAAGACGGTATTGAGCCCTGCTCCTATGAGCATCGTGATCATCGCCTTGTAGGGATAGCCCGAGCGCACTGCAGATCGCATTGAAGCTAAAAAGCATAGCGTCGAGAAGATATTCCCCGGGATCATGATCTTCAGATAGTCGTGGGCAAAGGGGTGTGCGGTCGTTGGCTCCCAATGCACGCAGGATATCATCCAGCCAGATCATCACGGGGGTTAAGGTCAGAGCCTGAGTGACGAGGGTCAGCAGAAGGGCGTTGCTCAGGATACGCTCTGCCTGATCGTGCTTGTCTGCACCCAGCAGGATGGATACACGTGCCGAGCTCCTACCCCGATCACATACCGAAGGCCTGGATAAAGATCAGGATAGGGGAAGGTGAGCGCAAGTCCCGTGATAGCAAATTCACTGACACCCTGCCCGATAAAGACGCGGTCAACGACGCTGTAGAGCGCATTGACCATCGTCCCGACGACGGCAGGGACACCATAGTGAAGGAGGAGCTTGGGGATACGTTCGTGCGCTAAGCGCTCAAGGCGCTCTGTATTTTTCAGCCTTCGTAGGCATATAGGATTGATGTTTATCTTGTACCATCCACGGGTCTCTCCATGTGGAGAGCTGGCTGTGGGCTTGCAAGAGAAGAGGCTGCCCGCTTGCATATGGCGTGGGCAGCCTCTGTAGTATGTCTACACTGTGGTAGCTGTGCGGGGTGCGGTCTCGGTGAAGAGGATGGTGCACCCGAAGGAGCTACTGATTAAGAAGAACTCCTTGACGGCTTCGTTGGGGACCATCTCTTCCTGGAAGATGTAGCGCCCGTCTTGGGGACTTGACCATCTTGATGACCTTAGAGTAGGTACGACCATCGGCCTTCTTGAATGATGCGACTGCTTTCTTTGCCATTGTCTTGTCTCCTCGTGATTACTTGATTTCTGTGGAGCGTCATACGCTTGAGGATGGGATTGTACTTTCTCAGCTCAAGACGCTCTGTCGTATTCTTTCTGTTCTTGGTCGTGATGTAGCGGGACGTCCCTGGCATGACCACTCTCCTTGTGCTCAGTGCACTCGAGGATGACCTGTACTCTGTTTCCTAGCTTTCTTTTGCCATGATCTTCCTACTACTTTACTTTGATTTCACTTAGGTAGCCATTGTCTGCAGCCTGACGCACAGCTGCATCGAGACCGATCTTGTTGATGAGTCGAGGCCTGCGGCGGATACCTTCAGGACGATCCAGCATCCTTCTTCTGGCCAGAAGAACTTCTTGGTAAACAGGTTGACTTCGAAGCGGCGCTTTGTCTTGCGGTTGGAGTGCGAGACATTATTGCCGACCAGGGCTTTCTTACCTGTAATCTGACAAATCTTTTGACATTACTCTTTATATTTTAGTTTGTTATTTCTAACGTTACCAGCGATTTAGAGCGTTCCCTTTTAGAGGAGAATACTACAATCGGTCTGCAAAGTAAGTATACGCACATAGGCAACAGGCAACCGCATGCGACCAGAGTTGCACATTCCACCGTTAAGTGCAAAATTGGGGGGACCGCACGCTGTATGAAGTTTTTACCTAAATTTGCGACCAAAGTGTTACACTTCGCAGAGGGAAATACAGCATCAACCGCTCTTTGCTCAGCCTCGTATCCCACTGGGCTAAGCACTACCATCCCTAAGGCGAATATTCGCAATCATAGTGATTAACATTAAAAGCAAGTAGAAATGAAGAAAGTTCTTCTTCTCGGTGCTGCTGTAGCTGGACTGGCTACGGCTCGAGCATCAAATCACGGTTCATCCACGTGCCGAAGTAGGCGAAAATATTTCCACCCTCTCGGTGAAAGTCGACAACAAGTCACTTGATGGAGCAAAGTCTTTAGTAGGTCTTCGCATTGGTGGTGCTGCTGAAATAGCACTGCCTGTCAATGTAGGCTCTATGACCACCCCTATACGTCAGCACCAGGGCTTCTGTATCGCCAGCTTGGAGCGACCAATAAGAACAAGGAAGCCTCTCTGGAGAACAAGGTACGTATCAACACACTGACCGTACCTGTCAACTTAGGACTTCGCGTAGCTCTTAATGATCTCTTCGCTGTATCTCTCGAAGCTGGCCCCAACTTCTCCTACGCTCTATCTGCAAAAAGAGTATCGCAAAGAGCAATACACTACCGTAGAGCAAAAATCTTCTCAAAGGAGAGGATGGTCACAAGGCCCCAATGAAGACATTTGAGGTAGGCGTGAGGCGTTTCTGCAGCACTTGAGTACAACAGTACTTCGTGCGCGTGAGCGCAGACCTCGTCTAAATAACCCGAGCAATATTGAGAAGAACAGTGTTAAGACCTCTGACTTCCCACATCGGGTAGGATACCGCTTCTAAGCGTTCCACTCCCCTATAAACGCAGTCGCCCTCGAGCCTTATCTTAGGTTCGAGGGCGACTTCCTTATGCCAAAAGCGTATGTCGCATCTGATGAAATAGTCTTATGTAATGGGGGCTATGGTGTGGTCTGTATTAGATGCAAGAAGGAGGACTCATCATCCCTTTACTTTGTGATAGATCACGCCTGTCACAGCGTGGAGATGGAGCGCTCACTGCACATGCTCTCGATAGGGGCGACCATTAGACGCTCGGTGGATGAATCAGATATTGAGGGGCGGCAACGGTCAAAGCTGATGCTACACCTCTCGCAGAGAGATAAGTAGCAAGCCTTGTACCGAGCCGTGCACCTAATACGGTCGGCGTATGGACGAGGGATGCAGCCAGCGAGGTATCCCTGGCTGAGTCTATGGGGGCAGGGGAGGTTTTGGATAGGTTGGAGGAACATGAAGAAAGTCCCCTGCGAGTAGCAAACCCATAGAAATCACAGACAGAGTAGAGCCTTGTCCTACTTGTCACAAGCGGGCTTGTGTACTCGCCTATGGAGAGTACACAGCTACAGGGAGTGTTCAAAAGAGTATTTGAATATTCTGATGAAGCGACCTTCTCCTGCTCATCCCTGCGAGGATGAGGTAATACGCGCGACACATGTCAATATCTGGAAGCCACTGCGCGTCTCGGAGAGCGAGGGCAGAAGACTTCCTTCACTACCACATCAGCGTACTGTCTGTGATAGAGGTAGGAGAAGGTGCACACATCGGAGAGAGCCACTATCGTGAGGAGCATCTCATGGCAATGTCTTCCCAATCTTATTCCCGAGATTGAGACATTGGATCTTATGAGCAGGTCTCCTGGCTTATCACCCTAAATTCTCCTTCCACACACCTTCCCAAGTAGCATACTACTCAGTGGTGAAGACTCCTCAATGTGCTATACATAGCGCATATCAAGCCTTCTGTGTAGAAGCAGCCCACCCACCAACTGCCCAGCGACAGTATAGGGAGTGACTTACAGTAGCGGGTACTGCATCGGACTTTCACCGACTTCCCTTGCTACCCGAGGTCCAGACTGGTGCGCTTCACCAGCATTACGTCCTCAGGTATACTCGTAAGACATCACAAAGATAGAATATTTTTCTCAATAAATTTCCTTTGACCGAACTTAATTCTCCACGCAATCGGAGCACAAGAAGCTCCACTATGAGTAACCTCCTGCTGAAGAGAATGATGCAACACTACTGCTCCAGTGCGTGGAGCAGTAGTGGTCGAGACATAAAGTACTATTGCTCCACGCACGGAGCAATAGTGGTCGGTGCCGAGCAGTAGTGGTCGATTAAGACTCCTCGAGGTAGCCTCCTCGCTGAGGGCTCGTCGCTGAAGATACTGAGGTGGCTCCGAGGGTCAGCACGTCACCGGGCTGGAGGTAACGCCATTCCTTCGGGGCAAGAAGTTCGCCTGCGAGGAAGGTTCCTACACGGCTATCGTCATCAGAGACGGCAAAGCGGAGCTGTCCCGTACGCCCTTCGGTGACGCGAATGAGTGCGTGGTGACGGTCCATACTGGGGTCGCCCGTGATAATCGGAATGTCGGTGGAGGTATCCTTGTTGCGGCGGCCGATGGCATTCATCCCCACATAGAGGGGGAAGAGTTGCTTGTAGCCGAAGACGTTCTCCACGACGATGAGATGCCCTACCGAAGGTCGCTGCTCCTGACGCTTCGACCCCTTGGACGCGGGCAAGCGCAGACGCAGGTTGAGCTGGTGGGTACACTGCGGACAGATGAGCGAGAGACGGTCTTCGCCACTGGCTTGTAGCTCCTGGATACGCTCCTTCTTCAGGGGGATAGCGGTATCGCACTGGGGCAAAATATCTTCTTCATCGCACTACTTGGAAGGGGACGAGGCTGGCTTAGCTTCAGGCGTACTCAGGGTCTTAGCATAGCGCACGGGGTCGCCGAGGAGCTCGATAGCGGCACGCACCATCTTGTCTTCGGGGACGCGACGCTCCAGCGCACCTCTATTATAATAGTAGCGTGTCAGGATGGCATCGGTCAGATACTCCTCGATGAAGGGGCGGTGTGCCTGCAAGTCGTGCTGAGGTCGGGCACCAAGATCTTCTTCAGTGTCTCAAAAGGCTTCACGGCTCTTTGCTGTAATACCCCTCGAACTTCGCCAAGTCCTCGAGCTTCTGCAGCTCCTTACCACTCTGGCGGTCGTAGTCGAACTTCTTCTCGATGAGTCGCTCGGAGAAGGACGCATAGTCTGCTTCCGTCAAGCGGAAGTCACGGGGCGAAGCGATGGAGCGGTGGCTGCGCACGTAGTCCGTGACCCAGTCGAAGGCGTCATTATTGGAAGCGCAGGTAGTAGACCATCGTCGGGAGCGTGTCGCTGGTGAGCGTAATGTCGGGGAGGATGCCACCTGCGTCACGCACCTCGCGGCCAGCACGTGTGTGGAAGACCTTCGTCAGGCTGTCGGGCAAGACCTTAGCCCCTACCTTCGCGCATCGACTGGTAGTCAATGCGCTGGATGCAGCGACCGCTGGGGATGTAGTACTTGGCAGTGGTGAGCTTGATCGTCCCATCGTAGGGCAGCTGCATCGTCGTCTGCACCCAGCCCTTGCCGTAACTCTTGACCCCCATCACCACGGCACGGTCGAGGTCTTGGAGCGAACCGCTGACGATCTCCGAGGCAGAAGCTGACTGCGCATTGATGAGTACCGCCAGAGGAATCTGGGTGTCAAGTGGCTTTGTCCGTAGTGCGATAGACAACCTCCTGACGCGCGCATTGCGCCCACGTGTCGTCACGACCTCCCTCGCCAGCAGGGACGAAGAAGTTTCACGATCTTGATGGCCTCTGTCGATGAGTCCGCCTCCATTGTCTCGCAGGTCGAGTATCAGACCGCGTAGTGGGTGCTTGGCTTTTGAGCTCAAGGAAGGCTTTCTTCACCTCCGCAGCGGTATTGGGGAAGCCTGTCAAGGCGATGTAGCCCATATCCTTCCCTACGATGCCGTAGTAGGAGACAGGGCTGACCTGAATCTTCTGACGGCGGAACTCCACACGGCGGGGCTTCGTCTCTCCAGGTCGCTGGATGAGGCGTGATCTTACTGCCAGGCGTGCCCTTGAGCGCTGCGCTCACCTGATCGCTCGTAGACTTACGGAAGTCTTTGCCGTCGACCTCGAGGATGATATCCCCGCACGTAGACCAGCCTCTGCAGCAGGCATCCCCTCCATCGGGTCGTGATGATGACGGTGCTATCGGGGCGCTGCGGATGACTGAGCCAATACCGCCATAAGCTCCCGTGGTCAAGATGCGGAGCTTGTCGGTATCTTCGGCTCGAATAGTACTCGGTGTAGGGATCGAGACTCTCCAGCATCCCGTCCAAGCGATACGGCTCAGACGCTGATATCAATGAGTCGACAAAGTGCCGATCGAGGAGTGCCAGTGAAGAGCCGAAGATATCGACGGCCCGCACATAGCCAAACTTATTATCCTTCTCCTCCTTCCCCTTCGTCTGCGCCGAGGCAGGCACGAGAAGGAAGAGACCGAGCGCAAGGCTCAAAGTTTCGTCCAGTAGGTCATAAAAGTAGGTGGGTTGTAGAAGTAAATGCCTTCGCCACGCAGCACGCGTCGCGAAGGGGGCGCATAGGCCAGTCCTGTGCGCGATCTCCGAAGATAGCCGATCCGACACGTACCAGTGTCGCTCCCTCGCGGAGGGCAAGGGGTAGTCTCCACTCATCCCCATCGAGAGTTCGGTGAAGAGCTCCGGGCTGCGGCAGCACGCCCGAAGTGCGGATTTCCTCAAAGAGACGGTGCACCGTGGCAAACTCTCCACGCACCTGAGCCTCGTCGTCGACATTGCTTGCCATAGCCATCAGCCCGTGCAGTGCCACGCCTGGATAGGGCCTCGGCTGTGCCGCCATACGGCTAAGCAGCTCACGCAGCTCGTCGGGAGAAGCCACTCTTCGTCTCTTCGCGTGCTATATGCACCTCCAGCAGAATGGGTATGAGTGCGCCCACACGCTGCGCCTGCCGACAGATCTCCAGGAGCAGGCGCCCGAGGTGACGCTCGATCATCGCGATGAAGGGAGCGATGTACTTCACTTATTGGTCTGCAAGGGGCCGATGAAGTGCCGGACGAGGTCGGGATAATCCGCTCGTAGCAGCTCCCCACTTCTCGACCAGCTCCCTCGCACGGCTCTCACCGAAGAGGCGCTGCCCAGCAGCATACGCCTTCTGCACGTACTCCGCTGGGTGGAACTCGAGACGGCTACCAGCCGAGCATGCTCCGTCAGCGTCGAGCGCACGGCCTCGATCCGCTCAGCTATTACCTCACTGCTGAGAGGCTTCATAGCGATAGACATCCAAGATCTGCGTATCCGTGATCGCAGCTATTTCAGTAGGTGGCCATCTGACCATCGAGCTGAGCCTTGAGCTCTGTGACAGCGTTGGGGAGCGAATCGGACTTGACGATCATCGTAGCCGAGTCTTCTTCTCCGAGCCACTCTTCTCGTCGATAGTGATGAAGTTCACCTTCGCACGGTAGTAGCGGTCATCTTCGGGCTCCTCATTGAGGAAGAGCTCTGCGATGCGTGCACGGCGGATATTCACCACCTCCAGCTCACCGACTGACACGAAGGGAGACTTCCTGATGATGCGCTCTTCGGCTTCGGTGAAGGAGAGTGCATCGACCAGATAACTCTCAGAGACTTTCTTCATTCCCATCGAGTCAGCTTGACGCTCGTAGGATACTTTGCATTCGAACCAATAGTTCATCGTCTATACTATATATATGTTTTGTTTACTCATTGCAGGAGCTTACTCCTGATACATACTTGCTATCTCACGGGCGTAGCGCTCGGCGACGACCTTACGACGGATCTTCAGCGTGTTGGTCAGTTCACCACTCTCGACACTGAAGGGCGTGGTCAGGAGCTTGAACTTCGACCTTCTCATACTGCGCTACGGTGCTCAGCGCAGCCTCGTGCGCCATCACCAGGCGGTGCACTTCGTGATTAGCAGCCAGCCCTGCTCGGTCATCCCGAGACGGACACGCGCCTCTGCCTCACGGCGCAGGACGGACCAGCTGGGATAGATCAGTGCACTAACGAACTTATACCCATCAGCGATCACAGCCACCTGCCTCGATGAGCGGGTCGATAGTGAGCATCCGAGCATCTGTGGGGCGATTGTACTCCGTTGGCGGTCTTGAAGAGGTCCTGATGCGCTCGGTGAGTAGAGCACACCGTCCTCCACACGCCCAGCATCCCCTGTACGGAAGAAGCCGTCTTCGGTGAAGGCTCTGCGTTAGCCTCAGGGTTCTTGTAGTAGCCACTGGTTACCGTAGCACCCTTTGATCAAGATCTCGCTGGTCTCGGGATCGATCTTCACCTGAAGACCAGGCATAATCGTACCGATCGAGTCAATAGCAAAGCCTTCCAACGGCTGAGAGGAGACAGTAGCGGTGGTTTCTGAAAGTCCATAGCCCGCACCGCCATAGGTACGTTGATGGCTCCGCGGAAGCGCAGGATCTCGGGGAGACGGAAGCTCCTGCCGCAGGGAAGAAGCGACCTCGCTGGATACCGATGGCCTTCTCTTCACCTTCGCGAAGAGCGTCTTGATCGTAGAGCTTATACAGGAGCTTGAGGAAGAGAGCCTTTCTTCCTCGTTCACGAAGTCAAAGAGTAGCGTTCACCCACCCTAATCGAGTGGCGAAGGATACCGCGCACGAGCTTTCGGAGAGTGTCAATCTTATCTCGCACACCGATGTACACCTTCTCCCAGAAGCGTGGGACATTGCACATCATCGTCGGACGCCCACTATGGGGAGTGCCTCTAGGATACGCTTCGATGACCATGGATCGCTACTGACAGCCCATACTGAGGCAGAGATACGTCCACGCTTTCGAAGATATGATTCAGCGGCAGGGAAGCACATCGAGATATCTCTATTCGAGATGAAGGGTACTTCACCTGATGCTGATAGAACTGCTCGATGAAGTTGCTATGATGTAGCATCACGCCCTGCCTCTTGCCCGTAGTACCCGAAGTGTAGATGATCACCGCCAGGTCGTCGCTCAAAGGCTTGGCTCGCCGTGACGTTCGGCCTTATTCTCATAGGCTACGGAGTCCCCACGGCGTAGGAACTCATCGAAGTACATCGACGTCGTATCCCCAGGGGCCATACCACCTCGGGGTCAAAGACGATGAGACGGCGAAGGACACCGCCTCGTTGCTGCACTCGTAGGCGTTGTTGTACTGGAACCGCCCTCCGACGAACATCGTCTCAATGCCGGCATCCTCCACCATGCAAATGCCACCTGATCGGGCGTACTCGTAGCGTAGAGAGGCACCGAGACGGCACGCATCATAAAGATCCCCTAATCTCGGTGGCGATACATCCCCATCGATTGGGCGAATAGATGGCGATACGATCTCCAGGGGCGACTGCAGATAGGGCCAAGCCCTTAGCAGCCGAGAGACAGAGGTTAGCGACTTGCTCGCCGTTGAGCTTTTCCCACCGTTCGCCACGCTTATTGCGTAGCGGTGATGGTCTTTCCTGGGTAGCGCACGCGGAACTGGTGAGGGAACTCCGCCAGGTGATACTTAGGGTAAGGAGGTGTCATTGGTCTATCTATGCAAATGGATTGGGGAGTGCCCCGTAATTCTCTTACAAATTTAGCCTATTCTTCTCGTCTTACCCTATACTGCTGACGAAGATGTCTCCTGCGCCAGCCCCAGAGAACGCGACACCGAAGCACAAGCCCCCTTTCCAGCCTCGCTACCCCGGCAACAGCACAACGGCAGGGGATGCACATCAAGGATGGCTGGGGCAATCCAGTCGACAAAGTATCGAGCTGCTCTGCGGAGGTGGCACGGAGCTGACTGAGCTGCGCCGTCGGAGTAGTAGTGGTCACAGCGCAAAGCACTGTGGTCACGGGGCGGGCAATAGTGCTTCGAGCTGTGACCACTGGTGGTCGAGGCAGCGACCACTCAGTGGTGCGTAGCACCTCCTTCGATGGTCGGGAGGCAGCGGCCTTGCTGGAGGGCGACTTCCACCGAAGGAGGGCGAAGGGCGTAGAAAGAGGTGTTTCAGCTGAGGAATAAAAGGTATTTGCGTAACTTCGTAGCGTATAAAGCAGAACGATCACTTATGAGTATGGACAAAGACTGGGGAGGTCTCACCATTGGCCTCTCGCAAGCTCAAGGCGAGGGGACCCGATACTATTATATAGATGCTAAAGCTCGACAGCAAGGGCAATCAAATACATCGTCCTCTCGGAGACGCAGCTCAAAGAGAGCGAAGGCAGCTCGAGCGACACCGTATCTTCATCTCGAAGAAGACTTCGCAAAGGTCTCCGAAGCCCCTTTGTCAGACCATCCTCGAAGTATCAGGTACAGCCTCTTCCGTGGAACATCCGACCAGCAAAGCCCACGACGAAGCTCTCCTCCACGAAGCAGAGCACAGCGAAGGCCTTCACGATGAAGACTTCCAGCTCCAGTCCATCGACATCGAGTGGACGGATGAGGCTTAGGTCTCCGTATGCTATCCCATTCATTTCGACCGAATGACCCACCGTCATCTCTCGCGGACTTGCCGCCCTCCTCTGGCTCATCGCAGGCATCAACGTGCTGCGCATCGGGCTGGTCAGCTGGGCCAGTGAGCCTAATATCCCGGAGCATCCTTTGGCTCCATCGGAAGTCTGCCTTCTTCAGTGGCTTCATCTTCCGCCGTGTCGTACGGCGCAACCTTGCTGCCCTCGCCCTACGCAGCGCAGACTCTCTGCGCTGGTATCGAGTGCGTCACCCCTCTTCGTGGGGATTATGGTAGTGATGATTGCGTCGGCATCACGCTCCGCGCCTTCGCGCTCGTACCGCAGACCTTCGTCACGGGCTTCTACACAGGGCTTGGGCTATCGCTGATTGTATCTATCTACCCTATCTCCGACTCTTGCTTCACCGAAACGATGACCGATACTTCCGTCTTCGAAGACAAGAAAGCCGCCTACTACACGCTCGGGTGTAAGCTCAACTTCGCTGAGACTTCGACCATCGGGCGTTCCCTCCTTGCCCAAGGTGAGGAGCGTGCGCCCCCGTGAGGTAGCCGACATCTGCGTCATCAATACCTGTTCGGTCACGGGCTGGCGGACAAGAAAGTGCCGTATCGATGATTCGCAAGGGCAGCACGCGAGCATCCTGGTGCCTTCGTCATCGTCACGGGTTGCTACGCCCAGCTCAGCCCCGACGAGGTGGCGAAGTATCGAGGGCGTCGACTTCATCATCGGGGCGGAGAGAAGAAGCTCGACATCGCCGCCTACCTGCCTCACGAAGGCGCGAAGACCACGGGGGCAAGCATCGTCCGTGGACACACGAAGGACATCCGCACCTTCCGCCTCAGCTCCTCCTCTGACGAGCGCACACGCCACTTCCTCAAGGTACAAGACGGCTGCGACTACCACTGTACCTACTGCACCATCCCCAAGGCTCGTGGGAGCAGTCGCAGTGGTAGCATCGAGGAAATCGTCACCGAAGCGGCGCATCGCAGAACTCGGGGGCAAGGAAATCGTCTTGACGCGATCATCGGGGACTTCGGCAAGGGCGTACGAAGACTTCTTCGCCTGGTGCGTGCCTCTGACCAAATCGAGGGCATCGAACGCTTCCGCATCGGCTCCATCGAGCCCAACCTCCTCAGCGAGACATCATCCGCTACGTAGCCACGTCGCGGCGTCATCGCCCCACACTTCCACATCCCCTTACAGAGTGGCAGTGATGACGTCCTGCGTCTGTGGCGCCGCTATGATACCGCCCTCTTCCGCTCCGGGTCGAGCTCATCCGTGAGCTGATGCCCCACGCCTTCATCGGTATAGATGTCATCGTCGGAACTCGTGGCGAAGAGAGCAGTTCTTCGAAGATTGCTACCGCTTCCTCGAGGGATTGCGCTTTTCTCCCAGCTACACGTCTTCAGCTATCTCCGAGCGAGAAGGTACGGCAGCCTTAGCTATCGAGCTACACCGTCACCCCACGCGACAAGCGGCAGCCGGCTAACGCTTAGCGCCTCCGAAGAGCGACTGCGGGACTTCTACCGCGCGAACCTCGGCAGGGAGCTTACCGTCATCTGGGAGCACGGCAACTGCGATGGCCGAATGATGGGGCACAGCGAGAACTACATCCGTGTGGCACAGTCTACGACGAGGCTGCCATCGGCACGACAACACGTATCACGCCCCAGCACCCTCGATGAGTCGGGAGCTTCGTCTAGTGAAGATACAGCGATGACTGAGCGACTGACCTACTACCTCCTGCGTGGCCTCTTCGGTCTCTTGGCACGCCTTCCGTGGGTATGCATCCACGCCTTGTGCCACGTCTTCGCCTTCCTCATCGGTCGCATCGTGGGCTATCGCCGTGCCGTCGTACGTGCCAACCTCTCCCGCAGCTTCCCCGAGAAGAGCCTCAAAGAGCTTCGGCAAATAGAGCGAGACTTCACCTGCAGTTTGCCTTCTAGCCTCATCTCCACCCCCAAGCTGCTAAGCACCAGTCTCGAGCGCATCACCAGCGAGCACTTCATCATGCCCGATCTCACGCCCCTCGAGGGAGGCTGCGAAGAGCTACGACTGCGTCCTCCTTTGCCCTCGGACACTACGGCAACTGGGAGCTTTTCTCCACAGGACAGCTCCAGCTCTCGACCATCGGCTACTCGATGGATCAGGTCTATCGCCCCCTGAAGAATAAGGCTCTGGACCGCCTCTTCGCGAGCAACGCCAGCGCTTCGGTGCTTGTCTGGTCGCCAGGACAAGATTGCTCGCCACATCGTCGAGTACGTGCGTGCCCAAGACGGCCGTCGTTGGCTCGTGGCGATGATTACCGACCAAGCCCCCGGCATTGGTCCGCCACCTACTTCACCGACTTCCTCCACCAGCCGACAGCCGTGCTGATGGCATCGAACGCTAGGACGAGTACCACCTCCCCATCTTCTACTTCGACATCGAGCGAAGAAGCCCCATCCAGTTCGTAGGGTCGCTAGTGCCATTCTACGACCCTAAGGAGGGCGACCTGCCGAACTATACCATCACCGAACGCTACGCCCGACTGATGGAGGCGAATATCCAGCGCGACCCTCGCCGCTTGGCTCTGGTCGCACAAGCGCCTGGAAGCGTCCCTTGAGCACTATCCCAATGCCGTGCGCAGTGCCCGACTCCAAGCCCTCTTAGACTCCGCGAAAGACAACTAACTACTACACTACACTATGCGATCCTACTACACACGCCGAGGTGGCTGTCGTCGTCCTCGGCTGGAACGGCCGTAAGCTCCTCGAGTCCTTCCTCCTCTTGGGTGCAGTACACCCCCGAAGGCGCAGACCTCATCATCGTGGACAACTTGGCTCACCGACGACTCCCTCGCCTTTGTCCGTGAGCACTATCCCGAGTGAAGCTCCCTGCCTTTCAGCGAAAACTACGGCTTTGCCGCTGGCTACAACAAGGCCATCGCTGAGGCTGGATTACGCACCGTCGTCCTGCTCAATAGCGACGTCGAGCTCACCGCAGGCTGGCTCGATGAGCCCTCCGCCTGCTCGCCTCTGACCCCACCATCGCTGCCGTAGCAGCCCACCATCCGAGCGCAGCGCAGCCAAAGGACTTCGAGTACGCCGGTGCTGCTGGAGGATACATTGACGCCTCTTTGGCTGATCCCTTCTGCCGTGGACGGCTCTTCAGCACCATTGAGGGAGGACAAAGGGGCAGTACGCTTCTCCTGCCGAACTCTTCTGGGCATCGGTGCGTGCCTCATCATCCGCCGTGATGTGTACCTCGAAGTCGGGGGACTTGATACCGTCTCTTCGCCCATCAGGAGGAGATCGACCTGTGCTGGCGAATCAATGCGCGTGGACATCGCATCGTCTTCCTCACCTCCGTCGTCTACCACGTAGGCGGAGCATAGCTTCTCTGCCGAGAGCCCGAGGAAGGTCTTCCTCAACTTCAGGAACAACCTCCTGATGATCTATAAGAAAACCTCCTGCGCTAAGCCTCCGCGTGTCCTGCTCTGCCGCTTCTTCCTCGACCTCTTAGCCGCCCTCATCTACCTCGTTCGGCTCCAAGCCCCGCCACTGCTATGCGGTGCTCGAGGCTGGCGCTGCTTCATGATCAAGCGGCTGCGCTACGAAGAAGTGCGCCGGGAGAACCTCGCTAAGACCGTTCGTCCCTCGCTCCCCACCTGAGGAAGCCCTCACAGCCTCTTGGTGCAATACCACCTCCGTGGCCATCGACGCTACAGCGACCTTCCCTCACTAACCCCCACCACCTTCCTCACTCGTCTCCCATGAGTTCCCTCAAGCCCCTGGCCGAGCGAATGCGCCCGACGAGCCTCGAGCACTACTTCGGTCAGTCCCATCTGGTCGGAGCGCAGGGCATCCTCCGTCCGATGCTCGAGCAGCAACGTCTCCCTTCGCTCATCTTCTGGGGACCTCCTAGGGGTGGGCAGACGACCTTGTCGGAGATCATCGCCCACAGCCTTGACACCGCCTTCTACTCGCTGAGTGCCGTCCACTCAGGCGTGAAGGATGCGCGAAGTACTGGAGCGCATCCAGAGCGAGGCAGAGTGGCATCTTCGGCTCAGCGGCACGTCCCATCCTCTTCATCGATGAGATCCATCGCTCGCAAGAGCCAGCAAGACTCCCTCTTAGCTGCCGTGGAGCAAGGCATCGTGACGCTCATCGGTGCGACGACCGAGAACCCCAGCTTCGAAGTCATCCGTCCGCTCCTCTCTCGCTGTCAGGTCTACACCCGCAGCCCCTCTCTTCGGAGGAGCTTATCACCTCCTCCAGCACGCACATCGCCACGGATGAGCTTCTGGCTCGCCGCACCATCGAGCTGACGGAGACGGCTGCTCGCGCTATGCAGGCGGAGATGCGCGTCGCGCCCTGAACATCCTCGAGCTTGTCGCCCTCTCCACTGCCTCCGATCCCCTACAGATCACGGACGAACTGGTCAGTCAACGGGTGCAGACCAACCCTTAGCCTTCGACAAGGGGAGAACTGCACTACGACATCGCCTCTGCGCTCATCAAGAGCATCCGAGGAAGTGACCCGATGCGGCTATCTACTGGCTCGCGCGCCTCATCGAAGGGCGAAGACCCTCGTTCATCGCACGCCGATCTGATGATCTCTGCTGCCGAAGACATCGGCCTGGCGAACCCCAACGCCCTACTGCTCGCCACCTCCTGCGCTCAGACTCTGGAGCGCATTGGCTGGCCCGAGGACGCATCCCTGGCTGAGGGCGGTCATCTACTCAGCGTGTAGCGAGGAAGGGCAGCAGCGCCTATATGGCGATCAACCGCGCGCTGAGCTTCGTCAAGCAGACGGGTAACCTCCCCGTTCCGCTACACCTGCGCAATGCCCCCACCGAGCTGATGGAGGACTTAGGCTACGGTGATGGCTACCGCTATGCCCACGACTATCCGGGCACTTCGTCCAGCAAACCCTACCTCCCCGATGCGATTGCCAGCGAACTGCTCGGCAGTCGGATGACGCCAATTCTGCCGAAGCGAAGATGATGGAGCGACAGCGACATCGCTGGCAAGGCCGCTTCTGCTGCCCCCGAGCCTCAAGACCACTAAGCCTTCCCACAAAACGCACGGAGCGAACCATTGATGATCAGTGGTTCGCTCCGTCGTTTATGCTCTCTCGCCTCAGAAGGGTAGGGCTGCATCTTCGGCTACTGCCTCGGCGCAGAGGGAGCAAGACGCCCGAGCAACTCTTCGCCGAGGGCACTCTTCTCCTCGATATGCTGGAGGATGGACTTCACGTAGGTGTTGCTATCGAAGGCACCACGTACCTCCTCGAAGTCCTGCGCCTGCACGTGCTCATCGCCATCGGCTCCGAAGCCCGTCATCGCCGAGAGGAAAACTCCTTCTTCGCGTCGGCATAGAGCTCACGGTCAAGCTCGACCACTGATATGCGCCAGCGCTCGACCAGCGTGGCGATTTCTTCGGCCGTGACTGCACTGGAGGTCGATGCCGTAGAACTCCCCTAATCTTGTCGTACGCCCACGTCCATTTCGTACTCGTAGTAGTGGAGATGCAGGGTCAGAGAGTCGCTGCTGTAGCTCGGTGATTTCCTTGATATGACGCGTCTCGATGTCCTCGATGATGCGTAGCACCTCCGCCTTCGGAGCGATGAGTCCTGAGAGATCGACCCATTCCCCGAGACCGATGGAGTGCGCTGGCTTCAGGGCCTAGCGCACCACTTCTATGGAGGTGCAGGCGAGTCCCTCAAGTCGCTTGATGAGCGAATTGCCGAGGAACTTATGGATTGCCAACTCATAGTAGTGAATCCTTGCGCAGGGAAGGGGCCTTGATCTGCACTCTGGTAGGAGTAGATCTCGGAAGTTGCCCCTGCGACACGTCTGAGCTCGTGAGCAAGGTGCGGCCGTGGAGCATCTTCTGTATGGTGTAGGGGCTCAGCAGATTGTAGTTAATCTGGTCAAGGCGGCGTGGGTCGGTGCGTGCATCAGGCGTGGCCACTTCTGCGCATCACGGATCGTACCCACGCTCTTGAGGTTGACCCCAGGGATGAGGAAGGTGGTATCACGACTCAATCAGGTAGGAGAAGGGCAGGTTCGACAGGTCGAGGGTGCGTGGTGTACGCCCCATGACGAGCGAAACGCCCCGATACGCGCAGGCCACAGGATGTGAGGTCGGACGAAGTCTTCGCGCCACGCTCCATAATCCCCTGATGGATGGGCCCGAGCTTGTACGTGGTTGCTCTGGTTGGAGCCCGAGCCAGCATTCATAGGAGAATTGGCTGGCGATGAGCAGGGTGGACTTGTGGTGCGTGACGGTGAAGGGGCCAGCGAAGATAGCGCAAGCCTCACCGTTCTCCTCGTGGCAGTTCGCTGAAGAAGGGGTCCGATGCCGAATAGCCGTGTGCCGGGTGCACGCCTGTCCCGATGAAGCAGCGCGAAAGAGCCGTGCCGCTCTCACGCGTGAGCCAGAAGAGATGATGAAGTCCGTACAGATGACGCTATATCCTACGCTGATGGGGGCTTCCTGGACGCTATTGATGCTCCCTGTTGTAGAGGCGGCGCGTGCCGATGAGTGCGGGCATAAGGACCCGATCTTCACGTTGGTGATATTCCACGTCCGTGATGTGTGCGTGGTCGCCGATCGTGCCGTGGTCGGAGCGTAGGCCGTCGATGTGAGGCGGAGATGAGCGGCGCAGCTCCGCGATGAGCTGAGGACGGTGGCGGTATATCGCCATGAAGTAAGCTTCAGTGTGCCGAGAGGTAGTCGTGAGCTCAGCACCTCACGTCCACCCGTCTCATTGAGGACGGAGACCTCCACCATTGCCGAAGGTTGTCTCGCCATCGACGAGGATGGTATCGACATTGCTGATGAAGGACTCTTCGCCGATGGTATAGTTAGCGATATAGTTATTGACGTGCTCGATGCAGCAGTTATCGCCGACCTCGACATTGTGCAGGTAGGTATAGTAGAGTCCCGAGTGCTTGGAGATGCCACCAGGGAGGTCAAACGTCTTCTCGAAAGCCCAAGCGCACCTGCCCGAGAGTGGGTGTTAGTATGTAGCGAGGGACGAAAGCCGTCCTTACCCAGACCTGACTCCAGTCGTCTGCGGAATTAGCGTGCTGTCGAAGGGTGTTAATTTCGTCGTCTGTCAGTTGGCGATATGCTTCGTTAAATGTGAGTGTTCATAGTCGTTTATTTATGAAAATAACACGACAAAAAGTACGCACTTTTCATCTTAAATCAACACATGGTGTTCAGTGTAGTTCTCAATAAATAGGGTGGATGTCTCACGTGTTAAGAAGATAGGGAGGGCTGGGGAGGGGGAAAAGTAGCTCAGTGGCGGAAGGAGACTTCCCTCTCTGGGTGCACTCTCTTTCATTGGAGCTGCCTTTCATCGACTTATACTGGTCGGTGGGTGGAGGACTACTGGTCGAAGCTCGGATCAGTAGTGGTCGGAGGTGTGGATCAGTAGTGGGCAGCGTGCCGAGCAGTAGTGACTCATGCAGCACGCCCTTCGGGAGGGTGATGCATCTTCTGCCCACAGCCTTCTTGACTCCATAGTGCGTGGGGGCTGCTCCTAATGATGCTGGAGGCGCATCTCCCCTGCGGAAGGGATAGGCTTTTGTATATCTTTGCGCCTATCAATAAAGAAATCAATCACTTATCCGACTATGGGAGCATATCATCAGTAAGTTCGTCTCTGCAGCCGAAATCGGCGAGATGAAGCCCTTTGGCAATGGTCACATCAATGATACCTACGTCATTCTGACCGTGAAGGAACGCCACGCTGGATCTTACAGCGTGTCAATCACCTCTGTCTTTCCTCGTATCGAGGTGCTGCAGCGCAATGTAGCTATCGTCTCAGATACGATGCGCGAACGCCTTACGAGCGAAGGCGATCCCGAGGCCGAACGTAAGTATCTTCACTTCCTCCGCAAACCTCGAAGAGCCCGAGAAGAACTACTATCACGATGGTGAGAACTACTGGCGTGTCTGCCGCTTCATCCCCGAGAGCATGAGCATGAGCGAGCTGACCCCCACGGCGGCACACCATGCTGGTGCAGCCTTCGGTCGCTTCGAAGAGATTCTTTCGGTCATCCCCGAAGGTCGCCTTGGGGAGACGATTGAGAACTTCCACAGCATGCCCTTCCGTCTCCAGCGGCTCCGTGATGCCGTTGCCCAGGACGCTGCAGCGCGTGCGCCGAGGTGCAGGATATCCTTGCTGAAATTGGACCGCCGTGCCGACTCGATGCTTCTCCAGGAAAAGCTCTATGCTGAGGGCAAGCTGCCCAAGCGTACCATCCACTGCGACACGAAGGTGGACAACGTCCTCTTCGATAAGTCGGGGGCTGTACTCTGTGTCGTAGACTGGGATACGGTGATGCCTGGCTTCATCCTGAGCGATGTGGGAGACTCATCCGCACAGGGGTGAACTTCGCCCCGAAGACGAAGCAGACCCTCTCGAAGATCGGTGTGAATATGGAGATCTACAAGGCTTCTGTAGAGGGGCTACTCTCTACGGCGGGTAAGTTCCTCACCCCCCACCGAGCGTAGCCTCATCGCCTATGGCGGCTCGTCTGATGACCTACATGCAGACAGTCCGCCTCGTCGACTACCTCAATGGGGATACCTACTCAAGATCCATTCTCCCAAGCACAACCTCCAGCGCACTCGCGCTCAGCCTGCCAGCCTCGAATGCCTCGAGGAGAAGGCTGCCGAGATGGAGGCCCCTGCTGCAGTAAGTCTATATATATAATATGTATGGGTCGCACCCGCGTCTGCGGCTCACGTGAGCTGGAGACTCTGGGGTGGGAGCAGGCAGGGTTGCCTGAAAAGTCGTATCTTTGCCCCAATGATATAGCGGAATAACCAACAACAAATAAGCTAAATACGTATGTCACATCACGAGCCCCAGAGCACGACACCCTGGATGACCATCGACGAGAGGTGCTGGAAGGTGAACTCTTCTTCGAGCGTCACGGCAAGAAGATCATCATCGCAGTAGCGGCTGTAGTCATCATCGCCCTCGGTATCTTTGCCTACCATCGCTTCATCCAAGTGCCCTAAGTCTGAGAGGCTACTGCGCAGATGTTCGTAGCTGAGGATAGCTTCATCGCAGGGACAAGACAGCCTCGCCCCTCGAGGGTCAGGGTGCTGATGCTCCAGGCTTCGAAGCCATCGCTAAGAACTTCTCTGGCACGGACGCTGCTAACCTCGCTCATGCCTACAGCGGTATTTGCCTCACGACCAAGGGAAGTATCAGGAGGCCCTCGCCGAGCTGAAGAAGTTCTCCGCCGATGAGACCGTCGTAGGCTCCCTCGGTACAGCGTATGATCGGTGACTCGCTATATGCAGCTCGGCAAGCTCGAGGATGCTGTCAAGACCTACGAAGCAGCTGCTAAGGCTGCCTCCAGTGAGGCAATCTCTCCCAGCTGCCTCATCAAGGCAGGTCACGTCTACGAGAAGCTCGGTAAGTACGACAAGGCCATCGCTCTCTACAACGAAGTCAAGACAGTACTATACCGCTCCCCGAAGCCGAAAGGCAGAGGCTGACCTCCTCCGTGCGCAAGCTCAGGGCAAGTAGTCCCACCGAGTCCCTCGACGAGACTATGTCTACAATAGATCATATACAGGCACTTTCTGCCACAGCGAAGTACCCTCAGGAAAGGACTGTACATCGGCATCGCTGTGGCGAGATGGAACGAGCAACATCACTGACCCCTGCTCGAGGGCGCCCTCGAAGTCGCTCCGTAGCAAGAGGTGGAGAAGATCACGGTCTTCCGTGTGCCAGGAGCCTTCAGGCTCGTCAATCGCCTCGGCACGCCTTCTGGCTAATCCTGGCATGACTGTCAGATGCTATCGGCTGTGTCGTCCGTGGGGATACCTCACTTCGACTATATCTGCCAGGGGTGACCGCAGGTCTCAGCGCACTCAATGCTCAGCGCAATAAATCAGTACTTCATCCCCGTCATCTTCAGCGATCTTGACGACCGAAACGATGGCGCAGGCAGAGGGAGCGTGCAGGCGGTCGACCTGCGGGCAATACTAAGGCAGAAGCTGCGGAGACTGCGCTGAAGATGTGCCGACCCATTTGCACAGTTCAGAAATGGTTTCGTACCTTTTGCACTGCAAAAAGAACAAGGAAGGGCAGTTACCAGGTGGCCAAATGGGGCTGACTGTAACTCAGCTGGCTTACGCCTTCGGTGGTTCGAATCCATCACTGCCCACTCCTTTCCGTCAGTAGGAATGCGGAGTAGCTCAGTTGATAGACATTAGCCTTCCAGCTAAGGGTCGCGGGTTTGAGCCCGTCTTCCGCTCTACGATGGTTGAGCATAGCAAGCAAAGATGCGCACCTCATACGAGGTGCGCATCTTGCTTTTGTGCCCTACTCAGGCGATAGATAGAGCCATTTCAGAGCTCTTCGCCCGAAGAGACTATCTTTGTACAGGCTTCTATGCCTATCATTTAGCTCCGATGAACAAGAATATCACCCGTATCGCCTTGACCGGCGGCCCGTGCGCGGGCAAGACCACTGCGCTGGCGCAGATTATTGAGCACTTCAGCGACCTCGGCTGCCTCGTGTACGCCTCCCCGAGACGCCTACGCTCTTCAGCAACGCTTCCATCAACTTCGCCACCCCCGACCGACGGTACTTCTACAACATCGAGAAGGCCGTGATGAAGTACCAGCTGCAGATGGAAGATACCTTCCTCGAGCTGGCGCACACCGCCCCCAACCCGTCTTAATCATCTCCGACCGTGGGACGATGGATATCTCCAACTACATCGAGCGCACGATGTGGCAGGCACTCTTTGGACGAATTAGGGCTGTCGGAGATCAAGCTCCGTGATGCGCGCTACGATGCCGTCATCCATATGGTCACCGCGGCTCAAGGGGCGGAGGAATTTTATACTGTGAGAACAACGCCTCGCGCCACGAGACCGTGGAGCAAGCCCGCGACCTCGATGCCCGCATCCTCAAAGGCTTGGACGGGACACCCCTCAGCTACATATCGTAGAGAACAACGTGGACTTCCAGGAGAAGATTCGCCACGTCCTGCACGCCATCCACGAGACCCTCGGGGACGACCCTGCGACCTTCGCGACATGCGCCGCCGCTTCCTCGGGTGCAGGTGAAGGGTGAAATACCCTTCGGCGTGGAGACCGACCTCTACCAAGCCTACATCGATATGGAAGATGGCTCGAGTGTGCGCATCCGTAAGCGTGGCCTTCGTGGTAACTACGTCTACTTTGTGACGCGCAAGAGCCCCGTCGAGTCGCAGCCCATCATCACTGAGCGACAGATTGGTCCCGATGAATACATCTCCTACCTCAACTCCATCTCTTCGCCCGAAGAGGTCTTGGTACTAAGCTCCGCCGCAACTTCGTCTGGGCAAAGCAGTACTTTGAGGTCGATGACTTCATCGAGCCCAGCGCGACTATCAGATCCTCGAGATCTCGTGCGCTCCAGACCAAGAGGGTGAAGTTCCCGCCCTTCATCGAGGTCATCAAGGAAGTGACGGGCGACCCAGTCTATGGTCGCTTGTAGAAGCTAATCACTTGCCCTCCTTCCTCTCATCCCTTCTCTTTTTCCCCCACAATGGATAGCAAACTGACCCTCGGAGGCTGCAGCGCCTCGTCGACGAATGGATACAGACCTATGGCGTGCGCTACTTCGCACCCTGACGAATATGGCGATTCTCACCGAGGAGGTCGGCGAAAGTGGCTCGCTTGATGGCTCGCCTCTATGGCGAACAGAGCTTCAAGAAGAGTGACGAGGGCGACAGCTCGAGGGACGAATTAGCGGACGTCCCTATGGGTCGTGCTCTGCATCGCCAATCAGACGGGCGTTGACCTCGAGGCTGCTCTCCGTGCCAACATCGAGAAGAAGACGCAGCGCGATGAGGGAGCGTCACCGCTCAATCCCAAGCTCGCACCCTCCACAGACCCACGACAACCAACCTAATACACGTAATGATGGCAGAAGTAAATCAAACTAAGTACACCGAAGCCTTCGGTGCCTGCCCCTGCACTCTCTGTCGAAGAGCTCGACAGCCGCATCGCGAAAGATCCTCGACGAACGCTTCGAGAAGAACAATAACCGTGAGGTCAAGAAGTTCCTCCACTCGACCATCGACCTGACGACCCTCTCGGGTACGGACACCGAAGAGAAGGTCGCTAAGCTCGTCGCTTCGGTCAATGACTTTGAGGGCACAGAAGATGTCCCTCGGTAGCAGCAATCTGTGTCTACCCCAACTTCGTCAAGACCGTCCGCGAAGTCCTCACCGCTTCGGGCGTGCAATGTCGCCTGCGTCAGCGGTTGCTTCCCGCTTCGCAGAGCTTCCCTGAGGTGAAGATCGCCGAGACGGCACTGGCTATCGCTGCTGGTGCCGATGAGATCGACATCGTCCTCAACCTCGGAGCCTTCCTCGCTGGGGACTATCTGGAGAGCCTCTACGGAGATCGAGGAGCAGAAAGGCTACGGCACGTGGCGCACACCTCAAGGTCATCTTTCAGAGACAGGGAGCACTGCGTGAGCCTGAGCTGATTCGTCGTGCGAGCATCCTCGCCCTCTTCTCTGGGGCGGACTTCCTCAAAGACATCGACAGGGGAAAGGAGTTCCTGGGGCAGACCTGCGTGCCGCCTACATCCTCTGCTCGGTACTGCGTGAGTACCGTGAGAAGTACGGTGAGCTGCGTGGGTGAAGTTCAGCGGCGGTATCCGTTCGGCCGAAGAAGCGGTGAAGTACTATTGCCTCGTCGAGGCGATCCTCGGTGAGGAATGGCTGGACAACCGCCTCTTCCGCATCGGTGCCAGCAGTCTGGTGGGTAGCCTCAACAGGAGATCCTCGGCTAAGATCACGTACCTCATCACCCTATGCGTCACTGGCTGCGCTACTCTGTCTCGAAGGCGGAGGGCGTAGCCAGTCGTGTATCTCAGGGCTTTTTAACACGTTTGCCCTAGAAACGAACTGATTATCCAACTACTTATGGCATTAGATACTTCCTTTATCGGTGGGATTCCTTCCTCGGACGCTACGCCAAAGCGCCTCTATCGCTTGCGCTTCTTCTCCCTCTTGCTCCTGGCTGTGCGGCTGTGGGCGTGGGGAGTATTATTATGTAGGACAGTGACTGCTTACCCTATCCAGGAGGTCGTTTACCAGACACTGAGCCTGCTGACCTGGTCACTCTCCCAGCACTCGTAGCTGCGCTCTCCCCTTATCGCTGGCTGCGGAAGGGCAGTTCGAGGGAGCTGACGCTCTTCGTCTATGGCTACCTGATGCTCTTTGAGTCCTTCCTCGTCTTCTCGTACAGCTCGGTCTATACCGATAGTATTGCGCTCAATATCTTAGCGACCAATCCCGGGGAAGCCTCCGCCTTCATCGAGAACCTCAACTATAAGGTCTTCCTCCTTCCACTCGTGGTCCTCGTGCTTCTCTCCCTGCTGACCTACGCTGCCCGTGCGTCGCTGGGGGACAGCGGAAGGTACGCCTGTGCGCCGTGCCCTCCTCTGTGGGGGATGCTGCTGACCATCCCTGTCTCGCTCTTCATTGTCCATCCATGCGCAGCGTGCCACGATGAGTGCCCTCTTTATGGCACCTGTGGAGCGCATCTACCGTGGAACGACTAGCTGTATCGAAGCCTCGGCAGAGTTGGCTAAGTACAGCGCAGAGGCACGCCGCTTTCGATGTCGGAGCGATCGAGCACACCGTGATATGAAGGGTATCACCGTGGTCGTGGTGCTCGGCGAATCCATGCGCCGTGACTATATGCACTGCTACGGCTATCCGCTTCCCCAATACCCCGAAGCAGGATTCCCTTAGCTCAGACGGGCGACCTCGTCCTCTTCAGCGACGCCGTCTCTTCGGCTTCGTGGACGACCATGGCTCTATTTCGCAGAGTATGAGCTTCACACCCGTGAGGGAAAGGAGCCGGAGTGGTATAAGTACCCAGCTCTGCCCTTTGGTGCTGTCGAAGGCCGGCTATTACACCTACTGGCTCAGCAATCAAGAGAAGCAAGGCTCGGGGATACAGCCTGTGCCGACCTTAGCCTCTACCTCGGATAGCGTGCGCTTCGTGCGCAATCGTACCGCTGGAGACTGGAATGCGTCGCAGGATGAGGCGGTTGTGCCCCTGCTCTACGACCAAGCAAACCTACCGCAGGGCAAGGATCTCTTTGAAGTCGTCCACCTGATGGGCTCGCACACGCCCTACGGCGACGCTACATCCACGAGCAAGCTACCTTCACTCCCGTCCTCCCTTCCCAAGACGCTTCCCAACGGGATGCCCACTCCGACCGATGAGAAGCGCCGTGGCATCATCTGCGACTACGTGAACTCCATCCACTACAATGACCACTTGATGGGGCAGATCTTCGCACATTACAGTCAGATACCTGCGCTGGTCATTTACCTCTGACCACGGTCAGAGCACCTTTGAGAATCCTGACCGCCCCTGACTACTACGAGCACGAGGTCTCGCGCCCTGGGGTATCGATTCCCGCTGATGGTGTACGTCTCTCCCGTATTGCGTCAGACTCGTCCTGAGCTCTATGGAGCAGATCAGTGGCAGCAAGGGTCGGAGGATCGCGACCGACCTCTTGGCGAACTCCATCAGTGGGCTTTTTGGGGGTCAAGACCAAGTACTATGATCCTCGTCTGGACTTCTTCGCTAAGGAGTACAATAATGCCCGCCGACGCCTGATCCAGGCATACGACGGGCAGATGATCGAGTTCTAAGGAGGATGCTACTCCGTGAAGCTCCCTCATTAGAAGTCTAAGAGGCGGTACCGCTGGCGTACTTCGGGACATCGACATACGCTCCTGATAGTGCCACCATTCCTTTGTCGATAGGGTCGAAGTCCTTCGGCTCCTAAGAGTCCGCTGCATCAGTGCCCTATTGGCTAGGTACTTCGGGAGAGAAGATTCCCTGCTACACGCGCCCCTTCATCACCGAGGTGAGCTTCCTCCCCGAAGTGATCGAAGGGCTTCCCATATCTAAGGGTTTGCCCGTCAGCATCCACGATGGTGAGGTCTACGGCCACGCCCGAAGTTATGCCGTCCACCCGCTCGGGAGCTGCGACGTAGATCTTCTTCGGCGTGCCTGCTACGGCTTGGTACATACGGCGCTGTACGCTCTGTGGGCGTGCGGCGTCATAGATGAGGAAGGCATAGCCGGGCTTCTCGCGCTCAAGGGTCTTCTGAGCACGTGCCAAGGCGCGGGCAAGGTTCGGATGTAGATAGGGCCTTGCGCAGGGTGCCGTCATATTCGCCCCGATGAAGTTGTCCCGAGTGGCATACTTCAGCTGGACGCGGATGTGGGGGGCGAGGCTCGTCACTTCGACCATCCCATAGGCACGCATCAGAGAGTCAAGGGGTAAAGCCGAGAGGGGCATCGAAGAACTGAGGAGCAAGAGGAAACAGAGGAGTCGATACATAGCGAGTCGGGGTATATTTATCGGTGTCAGGGCGCAGGGGAAAGGTCTCTACCTTCCCAGTGACTCTCACAAAGGTACGAATGGATGCCTTGACGTACTATGGTCAGTGCTATCGACCACTACTGGTGCACCGTATGCACCTATAGTGCTCGGAGGGCTGACCACTACTGGTCGCTACCACGAGCAGTAGTGCTTCAGAGGACTTCCTTCGGAGGAGGAAGGCATCGAAGGATAGTGATGCATGGAGTCCAAGTGGTACGTGTGGGGCGATGTCGCTCATTTCGTCGATTACCTTTGGGGCCGTCTGACTGTCCCTTTTCCGCCAGCCTGTCTCCAATTAGCCGAGGAAAATAGGGTGTCTTTCAGTACGGTAAGCGATTTTCCATCTTAGACAGAGATAAATTTGAGTACCTTTGTTTGGGTGCTTATACATCTGTGGGGCTGGTAAGTGCGATCTTGATGCTTTGGAGGTCGGTCACTGGATGCTCAGCATAGAGCAGTGTATGCCTCTCCATAGCGAGCACCCCTTATTCGGTAGGAGTATGCACATCGAGCGAGGTGTCGCTGTGAGCGTCTCCGATACATTATATATTATGGAGTGAGGGTGAGTCTCAGGTGACCTCGCTCCCTCGGTAAGAGAACGATAATCAATGGACTATAAGACCACAACGGCCAACCTCGGCTGCTGTGCGATGACCCCTGGAGGATGTGAGGGCTGTAGTAGGAACCCGATGAGTACCCTATGACTGGCTCAATGATATCCCCGAGTCACTGCAAAGCTCCGACTTGGTCGAGGTGCAATTCAAGAAATACCCGCAAAGGCTACTACCTCAATAGCGAGGCGCATCGACCTGTACAAGGGAGATATTGTCGCTGTCGAGTCGACGACGGGGCACGACATAGGCGAAGTAACCCTCACGGGCAAGCTCGCCGAGCTGGCGATGAAGAACCATCGCTACCGCCCCGAGAAGGGGAGCTGCTCCAGATCTACCGTATCGCCTCGTCCCCGGTGACCTCGAGCGCTGGGAGGAGGCGAAGCTACGTGAAGAGCCGACGATGATTCAGGCCCGACAGATTGCCTCCTCGCTGGGGCTGGATATGAAGATCGGGGATGTCGAGTATCAGGGCGATGGCAATAAGGCGATCTTCTACTACATCGCTGATGGGCGTGTGGACTTCCGCCAGCTCATCCGTGTGCTTTAGCCAATACCTTCCACGTGCGCATCGAGATGAAGCAAATCAGGGGCGCGTCAGGAGGCTGGCCGTATCGGGGCATTGGCCCCTGCGGTCGTCAGCTCTGCTGCTCCTCGTGGATGACAGGGCTTCTCCTCGGTCAGTACAGGGGCGGCTCGCGTGCAGGATATCACGATGAACCCCCAGAAGCTCACGGGGCAGTGTGGGAAGATCAAGTGCTGTATGAACTTCGAGGTCAATGCCTATGCCGAAGCGCAGCGCTCCCTACCCGACCGTGAAGTCGTCCTTGAGACAGGCTCCGACAGCTACTATCACTTTAAGACCGACCACTTCCAGCGTCAGATTACTTATAGCACGGTGCGCAATGCGCCCGTGCGTCTGGTGACCATCTCCGCCGAACGAGCCTTTGAGGTCATCCAACTCAACCGCCGTGGTGAGCGTCCCGAGACGCTCGAGGGAACGCCCTCCGAGGAGCGTCGCCCCGTACGCTCCAGCGACATCTTGGCGGACAATAGCCTCACGCGCTTCGATAGAGACCGCCGTGGGGATCGCCGTGGAGGTGATGCGCGCGGTCGTCGTGGGGAGCAGGGGGCACGCCGTGAGCGTACGCCTCGCTCGTCCGATGAGTCGGGGCGTGGCGGTGGTGAGCGTCCACAGGTGCGTCAGTTCCGTAGCCCTCGCCCACGCCCTGAGTCTACTGGCGAAGGTGGCGGACAGCGTGTGCGTCGTCCTCGCCCCGAGATCCACAGGCGAAGACAAGGGATAGATGCTACACGATTATATGGGTCGGATGCTGGGCTGTGCGTGTCTCCTCCTCATCCTTCTACTGCCTTTATCGGGCTGTCACGAACGGAGTGGAGTAGGAGCGTACTATACCTTTGCGCAGCCCGCAGGTGGGGTGTGGCCTTCACGCTCCATCTATCGCTTCGACCTCCTTTTCCCAGCACGTACGACCTCCTATGACGGCCAGGTGATCCTGCGTATGGATAGCCGTCTCGATCGCCCCAAGGCACGTGTGGAGGTACGCCTGAGCCAAGAGGGTGAACTGCTGCGGCGTGATACGCTACAGGCTTACTTCGCCTCCGAAGTGGGTGCGTGGAAGCGTCCGGAGCGATGTATCACGAGTTTGTCTACCCTTGGCACGCTCTTTGCAGGCACCTTATGCTGGACTTTTTTCGCTGGAGGTGCGTCTGCTTGACACGCTTCCCCTCAGAGGTGTGGCTGCCATAGGCCTTCACACCACGGAGCGACATCCCTTAGTCCCAGCGACTACAGAACCTACAAGCGGTAGGGGGCTTCTTGCCCCATGGACCGCCTTCATCCGCTACAGAAAGAATGAGCAAACGAAATAAAACCTGACGAAATGCTGGCCGAAGAAATGCAGGCCTTAGCTATCCCCGTCTTAGCTTCCTACAGCGAAGATGAGGTCTTTGACCTCGAGCCCACAGAGCAAGCCGATCTGTACCCTCTGATCGCCCTGCGCAATATGTCGATCTTCCCAGGTACCCTCGTGCCCATCCTCATCGGTCGCAAGAAGTCGATGAAGGTGGTGCGTCTGGCTGAGAAGGAGCATAGAGTACTTCGGTGTCGTCACTCAGCGTGATGCGAGTGTCGAAGACCCAGGCTGGAAGACCTCTATACGGTCGGTACGATCGTAGAGGTCTCGCAGATTATGGAGCTCGCTTCGGGCGAGATCTCCGCTATCCTCTGTGGCCGACAGCGCTTCGCCCCTCAAGCGCATCACTAAGAGTCGTACCTATCTGGAGGGCGAGGTCGAGCTTCTCAATGATAGCCTTCCTCAGGAGGTCAGTTCGACGGAAATCGGGGTGCTCTCAGAGCTCATCCACGACCGACTTGTCCACTTCCTTGAGCACTTAGCCGCTGAGCCCTCCCAAGGGCTTCCTTGATACCATCCGTGGGCTGAAGAACCACACCTATATCATCCACTTAGCGGCCTCACTCCTTTCCCTCTCGATGGAAGAGCGTCAGGAGCTCCTCGAGAAGAATAATATCTACGACCGAGGGCTGGAGATCCTGTCCCGTCTCAATGAGCAGATCTCGCACACTGAGATACGTGAGGAGATCTTAGGACGTACGCGCCGTGAGATGGATCAGCAGCAGCGGGAGTACTTCCTCCAGCAACAGATGCGCTCCATCCAGGACGAACTCGGTGGTGGTGCGACCTCAGACGAAGAGATCGACGAGCTGCGCAAGAAGGGCAAAGAGAAGCTCTGGAGCGAAGCCGTAGCGGAGACCTTCGAGAAGGAGCTGCGCAAGGCTGAGCGACTCAATCCTCAGAGCCCCGACTTCTCCATACAGATGCAGTACCTGCGCACCATCGTAGAGCTTCCCTGGGGTGTATACAGTCAGGATAACTTCGACCTCAAGGGGGCGAAGGAGACGCTTGACCGCGAGCACTACGGCCTTGACCGCGTCAAGGAGCGTATCCTCGAGCATCTGGCTGTCCTCAAGCTCAAGGGGATATGAAGTCGCCCATCCTCTGCCTCTACGGCCCTCCAGGGGTGGGGAAGACCTCCCTTGGGTACGTAGCATCGCTGAGAGCCTCGGCCGTAAGTACGTGCGCATCTCCCTCGGTGGGGTGCACGATGAGGCGGAGATCCGTGGACACCGTCGCACCTACATCGGTGCGATGAGCGGGCCGTATCATCCAGAGTCTGCAGAAGGCAGGCGTCAACCCGTCTTCGTGCTGGACGAAATAGACAAGCTCTCAAGTGACTACAAGGGCGACCCTGCCTCTGCCCTGCTCGAAGTCCTCGACCCCGAGCAGAACACCACCTTCCACGATAACTACCTCGACATCGACTACGACCTCTCGAAGGTCCTCTTCATCGCTACGGCGAAACAATATCTCCACCATCCCTCAGGCCTGCGTGACCGTATGGAGCTCATCGAGGTCACGGGCTATATCGCCGAAGAGAAGCTCAAGATCGCCGAGCAGCACCTCGTGCCCAAAGGAAGCCAAGGAGCACGACTGAAGCTCGAAGACCTCCACTTTGCCCCTGGTGCCCTCGACCTCATCATCGAGGAATACACCCGTGAGTGGTGTGCGTACCCTGACCAAGACAGATTGCAGCGGTGATGCGCAAGCTCGCTTGGGCGATGGCTTCGGAGGAGCAACTCCCAGCCGAGATTACTCCCGAGCTCGTCCGCGAATACTTGAGGCAAGACCATCTATTCGCGCGATAAGTATCAGGGCAATGAGCACCCAGGGGTTGTCGTTGGCTTAGCTTGGACGAGCGTCGGAGGGAGATCCTCTTCATCGAGAGCAGCCTCCAGCCTGGGCAGAATGGTAAGCTCATCCTCACTGGTAGCCTCGGCGATGTGATGAAGGAGTCGGCGACCATCGCCCTCAGCTACATCCGTGCCCACGCCGCAGGCTCGGCATCGACCTCGACCAGATTAAGGACAAGGAGATCCATATCCACGTCCCCGAAGGTGCTATCCCTAAGGATGGTCCCCAGTGCAGGGATCACGATGGTCACCTCCTTGGTTTCGGGCATCACCCGCCGTAGGGTGCGCCCCCATCTGGCGATGACGGGCGAGATCACCCTGCGTGGAAAGGTCTTACCTGTCGGTGGTATCAAGGAGAAGATCCTCGCTGCCAAGCGCTCCGGCATCACCGACATCATCCTCTGCCGTGAGAATGAGAAGGACATCCAGGAGATCAATGCGCACTACCTCGAGGGACTTTTCCTTCCACTATGTGGACGAAATCACCGAAGTCCTCGACTTCGCCCTGCTTGACGAAGTAGTGGATAAGGCAAAAGTAGACTAACTTTGTAGCTCTATGGAAGCCCGTACGCATAATACCGAGCAAGAGTGTCGCACTCTACTCCGTAGCTGTCGGGAGCTCTTCGAGAAGAAGCTCCACGACTACGGAGCAGCGTGGCGCATCCTGCGCCCTGAGTCGCTCACCGATCAGATATACATCAAGGCCGAGCGCATCCGTAGCCTGCAGATCAACGGCTTTGCTGCCGTCGACGAAGGCGTCGAACCCGAGTTCATCGGGTCATCGTAACTATGGTATCATCGGGATGATCCAGCTCGAGCGTGGTGCCGTCTCTTCGCCTGACCTCTCCCCAGGAGAGGCCCTCGCGGAGTACGACCGCTATGCTGAGAAGACGCTGCAGCTGATGCTGGCTAAGAACCACGACTACGGCGAGGTGTGGCGCAATATGCGCGTCACCTCCATGACCGACCTCATCCTCTCGAAGGTGCACCGCACCAAGCAGATCGAAGACCTGCGCGGTGAGACCTTCGTCTCCGAGGCATTGAAGCCAACTATATGGATATGGTGAACTACGCTCTCTTCTGTCTGATCAAGCTCAACAGCCCCGAAGCGTGATTCATCCACGTCATACCCTCGCTGAGTGTGCCCGCGTCCTCGTGGGTGTGGTCTTCGTCCTCTCAGGACTCCTGAAGGCCGTAGATCCTGTGGGGAACGGCGCTCAAGATCGGGCAATACCTCGCTCCCATCCTCGATACGCACGGAGCGAAGGAGAGGTCTTCACCTTAGCTCTGTCTTTCGTGCTCTGCGGGGCTGAGTTTCCTCCTCGGTGCCTTCCTCTTGATGGGCATCTATCGCAAGCTCTGCGCCCGACTCTCCTTCCTCTTTCATGGTGGTGATGACGGCGGTCTCGCTCTACTCCGTAGTGCTGCACCCCGTGTCAGACTGCGGTTGCTTCGGCGATGCGATTCGCTTGACGCCGATGGAGACCTTCGTGAAGAACCTCATCCTCCTGCCACTCGCCTTCCTTGTCCTGCGTGATGCACGTGCCCTCAGACACCTGTATTCGCGTCGCGAACGATGGGTGCCGGCGATTCTGTCCGTGGTGGGGATTATCTTCTTTATGGTAGAGAACTACCGTCATCTTCCCTACCGTGACTTCCGCCCCTACCGTGTCGGCACCGACCTGCGCGAGGCCATCATCGGCGAAGAGAGGCCTTGCAGAAGGCACTCCTCGGGGCAACGACCTACATATATAAGAAGGATGGTGCGACGAAGTCCTTTGACGCTGCGCACCTTCCCGACAGTAGCTGGACCTTCGTCGAGGCGCGTCAGGACAGCCGTCTGGCGGACTACCAGCCGAAGTATGACTTCGCACCGACAGACAGCACGGGGCAGTCGGTAGCGCAAGAGCTCCTCGATGACGAGGGATTACGCTCCTGCTCTTAGCTCCCTCGTGGCGCACCGCCAATCAGAGCGTCCTCGATGAGACGGCAGAGCTCTACCAAGAGTGCCTCTCGCTCGGCTACCGCTTCTACGGCGTGAGCGCTTCAACGAGCCAAGAGATCGCTGAATGGCGTTACCTCACAGGGTGCTTCTTACCCGATGCTTCAGCTCGACGCCACTCCTATTCGCACCATCATTCGCTCCCAGCCAGGACTCGTCGTCCTGCGCAATGGTCGGGTGATCGACAAGCGTGCTTATGCGGACTTCCCCTCAGTAGAAGCTGCAAACGCCTACCTGCGTAGTCTGCCACAGCTCCAGCCTCACGGCCCGACGGCGACACGCACCTACCTCCTTTGGGACGTGGGCGGCACTCCTCTTCTTAGCCTTCCTTCGCTTCTGGGCAAGGAAGCTCCACCTGACCGTCCACCTCCACACAAAGAAACGTTTACATTCAACCAAATAATCCTCTTTATCCCAAGCAACAATGAGAAAGAATATCGTCGCTGGTAACTGGAAGATGAACAAGACCCTCTGCGAAGGTGTCGCATTCATCGGCGAACTGAAAGTCCGCCCCTCGCTGGTAAGGCTCTTAACTGTGACGTCATCATCGGCGCACCCTTCATCCACCTCGCTTCCATCGCGAAGGATGCTGAAGGTAGCCCCGTAGCTATCGCTGCTGAGAACTGCGCCGACAAGGCCGAAGGTGCTTACACCGGTGAAGTGTCTGCCAAGCAGGTCGCTTCGACGGGTGCACGCTACGTCATCCTCGGTCACTCCGAGCGCCGTGCTTACTACCACGAAGATGGCGCTATCCTCACCGACAAGGTGCGTCTGGCGCTTTCCGAAGGCCTTGCTCCTATCTTCTGCATCGGCGAAGTCAAGGGAAGAGCGCGAAGCTGGTAAGCACTTCGAAGTCGTAGAAAAGCAGCTCGAAGAAGCTGTCTTCAGCCTCTCTGCAGAAGACTTCAAGAAGGTCGTCCTCGCTTACGAACCCGTCTGGGCTATCGGTACGGGCCTCACTGCTTCCTCGGCTCAGGCTCAGGAAATCCACGCTCACATCCGTAGCCTCATCGCTAAGAAGTATGGCGCTGAAATCGCTGACGACTGCACGATCCTCTACGGTGGTAGCTGCAACGCTGGCAATGCGAAGGAACTCTTCTCGCAGCCTGACGTCGACGGTGGTCTCATCGGTGGTGCTTCCCTCAGCGTAGAGAAGTTCCTCCCCCATCATCGAAGCGTTCAACTAACCTTCCTCTCCCTATTTAGCCACCCCCTCTTATCACAGGGGGTGGCTAAATCTTTCTCCCTCTTTTTCATCCATCCCTCAGTGGTATTTCAGATGCTTAGACGCATTCAGTTCACGCTTGTGCTCCTCGCCTTGTGTAGTCTCTTCGCCCCAAAGCTCTCGCGCAGACGGCTCCTGAGAAGCTCAGACCACGCAACATCCTCGAAGCCCTCGAGCAGATCAATCCTGGTGAGGGCTTGGTGACCATCATCCAAGACCCCCGACCTCCGTGGTGTCATCGGTAGCGCACCAGCAGCACGTGGCTCCTCGGTGCTGGCTCGTGATGGCAATTATTCTATCCTCCACGGCTACCGTGTCCAGGTCTTCAATAGCAATCTTCCCAATGCGAAGAGCGAAGCCTATGCTCGAGCTGAAGCTATCCGCCGTGTAGCCCCTTCGCTCAGTAGCTACATCACCTTCCGTGCTCCCTTCTGGCGACTCACCGTGGGCAACTTCACCCTCGCAGGAGGAAGCTCGCTCGGCGCGCGCTCGTCTCATCTCCGCCCTCCCTGCTTGGGGCACTGAGTCCCTATGTCGTCCGTGAGAAGGTGCGCATCCTCAACTACACAGCTCCCCATGCCTCAGAAGAATAGTCTCCCCGATCCTGCGACCCTCGCCTTCCACTCGGAGGAGAAGAGTCCATCGAAGCTGCTCTGCGTCATCACTACCACGAAATACTCCGCCTCCTGGGCGAAGATCCCCGAGCGTGAAGGGCTGGTGAAGACCCCCGAACGTGTCGCTCAAAGGCCATGCGCTTCCTGACCTCTGGGACGCGCAAAGACCCGAAGGAGATCCTTCGCTCGGCGATGTTCCGCGAAGAATACCGCCAGATGGTCATCGTCAAGGATATTGACTTCTACTCCCTCTGTGAGCACCACATGCTCCCCTTCTTCGGTAAAGGTGCATATCGGTTACATCCCCAATGGCTACATCACGGGGCTCTCGAAGCTCCCCGTATCGTGGATGTCTTCGCTCGGCGCCTGCAGGTACAGGAGCGTCTGACCACGCAGATCAAGGACTGTATCCAGGAAGCACTCAATCCCCTCGGCGTCATTGTCGTCATCGAAGGGCAGCATATGTGGATGCAGATGCGTGGTGTCGAGAAGCAAAAATTCCTTCACCACCACGAGCGACTTCACGGGCGCCTTCCGTGAAGCTAAGACGCGTGAGGAGTTTATGCAGCTCATCACCCACGGTCGTTAGTTCGCTTCCTCCTTGTCCCCTCCCGTGGGAGGGAAGCATAAAGCACTCGCCCCAGCCTATCCCTCGTGGATAGGCTGGGGCGAGTCTTTATGACAAAGTAGTGTGCTCTCTGCGGAAGAGGTTACTTCCCTGGCTCAGCGAAGCGGCGTGAACGAGCGAGCATACAAGCTCCGACCAGTCCAGCACGGTCGCCTAAGGTGGCGGTGCGGATCTCCGTGTCGCGCGTCACGACGCTCATCGAGTAGATGCGTACCGAGGCTTCGATCTGCTGGGTGAGGTAGCCACCAGCATCGGCGAGGCTGCCGCCGATGATCACGAGTTCGGGGTTGAAGACGTTGATGAGGTTGGCGATCTGCTTCCTAATTCGCGCCCCAATTCGCTCCAGCACTTGCAGGCAGAGCATATCTTCTTGAGGCGCAGGCACTGATGAGGTCGCTCATCCGGAGCTTCTCGCCAGAGAGGACGATGTCGGAGAGGATGGAGCTCTCGCCAGCACGGATGCGATCCTGGATCTTACGGCACATGGCCTGACCACTGACTTCGGTCTCGAGGCAACCCTTCTTACCGCAGTGGCAGAGGATCTGGTTGTCGAAAGACGGAGATGTGCCCAAACTCACCTGAGAAGCCCGACTTGCCGAAGTAGATCTGCTTGTCTTGGATGATCCCGAGGCCGAGCCCCCAGCTGACGTTGACGTAGAGGACGGTGTTGACTTCCTGGTCTTTGGTGCATCCGGCGGTGAACTCCCCGAAGGCCATACCACGCGTGTCGTTGTCAATGGAGACGCGCAGGGCGAGCTTGCTACTCAGGATCTCGGAGAGCGGACGGTCGCCGAAGAAGTTGAAGAGGCTATAGCTATGCCCCGAGACGGGATTGATGCGCCCTGGGAGATTGACGTTGATGTTGAGCACCTCCTTGGGCTGGATGCCGTGGCGTGTGATGAAGGCGCGGATCTCGCGGCAAAAGAGCTTCGAGGGCTTCGGGGTGTTCTCGAGGCTGTAAGGTACATCGTAGTCAGCGCAGATGAGGTCACTCTGCAGGTTGATCAAGCCGATGTGCATGCTGGTGCGCTTGATGTCCACGCCGATGAAGTAGCCGCCTTCGGGGTTCAGACCGAAGAGGAGGGGAAGCGACCGACACCGATCTCCAGCTTGCCTTGGCTCTGGATGCAGCCGCCATCTTGGAGCTCTTGGAGGATCTTAGACGCTGTGGGGACGCTGACGTATAGCTCCTTGGCTATGTCCGTCATCGTGGCGGTCTTGTTGCGCAGTAGGTAGTTGATGACACGGAGCTTGTTCAAGCCCTTCTTGGTCTCTTGGCTGAGGGTCGTCGAGTAGTTTGGGTGTCATGGGGAGGATGGTACTAAGGGGAGCTATTTAGGCATCGCCTTTGGTGGGCGTGTCGCTCTGTGGCTTACGGGATTGCCGTTGGGGCGTCTTTTCTTGCGTCTGCTGGGGGAGGAGCCTTCTCTCTTGGGGGCTTCGGAGCATCCTTCGGGGCCTTCGCTTGCTGTGCATTACGGTTGCGACCACGACCATTGCCCTTGCTGCCTGATCCCTTGCGGGAGCGGGAGTTGCCACCACGATCGCCACGCTCGGGGCGACGGCTGGGGTCGTAGGCTGGTGTTGGACCGAAGGCTTCATCTATGGGGATCTTGTAGATTTCCTTCTCGAGGAAGTCCTCAATGCGGCCGAAGCCAGGCTGTTCCTTCTCGCTGACGAAGGTGATGGCCAGCCCTTCATCGTTGCCGCCACGAGCGGTACGGCCGATGCGGTGGACGTAGTCCTCGGGGTCGTGTGGGATGTCGTAGTTGATGACCATGCGGATGCTATCGATGTCGATACCGCGTGCCACGACGTCCGTCGCGACGAGTAGGTCAATGTTCCCCGACTTGAAGCTCTTCATCACCTCTTCGCGCTTCTCCTGCGTGAGGTCGGAGTGCATCTGCTCGACGCGGATGTTTCAGACGGGAGAGGGGCTGCGGTCAGCTCCTTGACCTTTGAGCTTGGAGCTGGAGAAGATGATGGTGCGTGTCGGGGGCGTTTCACGGAAGAGCTGCGTCAGGATGGGGAGCTTCTGACGCTCGTAGCAGACGTAGGCGGACTGCACGATGCTCTCAGGGGCGAGAGATAGCGAGCTCTACCTCCGCAGGATTGTGGAGGGATGGTGCGTGCGAACTTCTGTAATCTTCGGGGCATCGTGGCGGAGAACATCACACGCTGGCAGTCCTTCGGCAGGGCGTTATTGATCTGCATGATGTCTTCTTGGAAGCCCATATCCAGCATGCGGTCGGCTTCGTCCAAGACGAAGTAGGAGACGCCCGGAGAGGTCTGCCTGCTGGAGGTTCATCTAGGGCTAGAGTCGCCCTGGAGTAGCGATGACGATCTCGGCACCGAGGGCCATACCCCGACGCTGCTGCTCCCAGGCGATGCCGTCCGTGCCGCCATAGATAGCGACCGAAGAGACGGGGAGGAAGTAGGCAAAGCCCTCTACCTGCTGCTCGATCTGGATTGCCAATTCGCGCGTAGGCGCCATGATGACGGCATTGACCTTCTTGGGGTCGCCTTCGCCATGACTGAGGCGGTTGATGATGGGCAGGGAGGTAGGCTGCAGTCTTCCCTGTGCCGGTCTGGGCTACAAGCGATCATGTCGCGGCGGTCGAGGAGGAGGGATGGTGGCTTCTTGTACGGGCGTGGTCTCAAAGAAGTTCATCGCTTCGAGTCCCATCCAGCACTTCGTCCTCAAGGTCTAATTCGTCGAAATACATTAATGCTACAATGCTTGATTTATAAGCAAATATACCGCTTTTCGCGCAATGTCTCCCGAGCTTCTGTCCATTTTCTTAATAAACTCACCCCCTTTTAAGCCTGGGTTTTCTAAACATTTTGTCAGCATACTCACCCCAGCTCCCTGTTCCTCAAAGGCACTCCTTCCCTGTGTGCACATCGCTGCCACTGTCTCCTGCTGGTGGGTATGCAGAAGAGCCGGGTAGGGGTGGTATCGACCACTACTGCTTCATGCTCCGACCAGTAGTGATCGGCATGCGGAGCAGTATAGGTCGATGCCCTGACCACTAGTGGTGCGTAGCACCCACCACTATTGGTCGCAGGGGGCATCCTGGGGAGGGCGCATGCGAGGTAGGGAAGATGAGACCGTGCAATGGTCTCAGTGTGGGGCACTATCAGGGCGGAGATTGCGTACCTTTGGGGAAGAAACGACCTACATATATTATATGATACTTACCGATGATTGGTTCACCAGCGTGAGCCATACCGAAGAAGGAGCTATTGTCCTCTTGACCGTCCGCAAGGGCTTGACGCAGTTCATCGAGGCGGCAAGCTCCGTGTGCGTGTCGACATCGCTTGGCCCTATACGGCTGAGCCCGATGGGATGCCTGATGAGGAGACCGCTCGCCTTATCGAAGAGATCGAGCCCAAGCTCCGCCGCATCATGGAGAAGGATAAGCTCGCCATCCTCACGGGGAACTACACCGGAGGAGGGCAGAAGGACTGGACCTTCTACACGCGTCACCTGCCGTCCTTCGGAGAGCGACTCAACGAATGCCTCGCGCCTTATCCCTACACTTCCTCTCGAGATTCAGTGTCAGGAAGACGAGGACTGGAGCGACTACCACGAGATGCTCACCCTCGAGAGCGACGACACGGACGAAGATTAGGCTATGGAGCAACTCTTCCGCCCTGCGCTTGAGCCCACTGATCGGCTGGTGCTTTACTTCAATGGCTGGGCGTTAGGCCCGATTGCCGTCGAGCATTTAGGCCTCCCCGAAGGGCACGACTTACTCGTCCTCTGGGACTATCGTAGTGATGACTTTCGAGTTCGATTTCAGCCCTTATCGGGAGATCCGCTTGGTGGCGTGGTCGATGGGTATTTGGGCAGCTGACCGCTTCTTCGCTGCCCGTGAGGAACTTCGTCCTCGGGTCATCTCGGGTACGGCCTTGGGTGGTACTGGGCTACCAGGTCGATGAAGCCGTGGGGATTTCCGAAGCCTTCTTCCGCAAGACGCTCGAGGGGCTGACGGAGGAGAACCGTGTGCGCTTTGACCGCCATATGCTCGGGGAAGACCTACCGCCACCTCTACGACGAGGTGCGGCTACGCTCTACGGCTGCGCTCTATGATGAGTTTGTCCGTCCCTTCACGGAGGATAAGGATCAGCCGCATCTTCTGCCGAAGCCATCGGCCTTCGGGCTGTGGACAAAGAGGCCTTTCATCGGCGAAGATGATCGGGTCGTCCCTCCAGCGAGCCAAGAGAATTACTGGCGTATCCAAGGCGTCCCCTTCACGCATCTGCCGAAGACACCGCACTACCTCCTCACCGCCTTCCACTGCTGGGAGGAGCTGTGGAAGTAACCCCTTTGGGCACTCCTTTTTCCCTACTCAGACGGCATCAAAACGAGCGTTTTGATGCCGTCTTCTGTATCTACCGACCTTGTCGCTGGGAGAACATATGCACAAGAGGTACAGGGTATGAACCGAAAAGGGCATGATGTTGCTACTATCTTTGTCGTAGAAATAAATGACACCGCTATGGGAATCAACCTAATGAACAAGTATGTTTGGCTCTGTCGAGACCATCCAGAGGGCTGGGGAAATCTCCCTGAAGGAGATCCAGCAAGTGGCTCGACTCCGATCTGAGCGAGGGGGTAGAGCTGTCGCAGCGCACCTTCCACAAGTGGCGCATCGCTACAGAAGAGCTCTTCGGCATCTGTATCGACTGCCGGCGTACTGGAGGATACAACTATTATATAGCCAATGCGGAGGTGCTCCATGAGGGGGATATCCGTAGCTGGCTTCTCAGCACGACATCCCTTCAGCAGCAGCTATCGCATAGTATCAGCCTGAGTGAGCGCATCCTCTTGGAGTATATCCCCTCGAGTCAGAGCTATCTGTCGGATATCATCAAGGCGATGAAGATGAGCCACTGCATAGAGGTCACGTACCAGCGCTATACGAGTGCCACACCACGCACTTCGATACTCGAGCCTTATGCACTCAAGGTCTTCAAGCAGCGCTGGTATCTCTTGGCCAAGGCTACGGATATGCCTTACCTGCTCCTTTTATTCACTTGATCGGATGCAGAGGGTGGCACTCGTGGAGCAGAAGTATCAGCTGAGCCCTGAGTTTGATGCGGAGGAGTTCTTCGAGGATTGCTATGGGACGATCATTGATGCTACCGTAGAGGCGGAGCGCATAGAGCTACGTGTCACTGCTGCGCAAGCGTGTTACCTCAAGTCCTTGCCTCTGCACCATAGTCAGCGACTGCTACGTGAGGATGAGGAGTATAGTGTCTTTGAGCTCTATCTCAAGCCTACGTATGACTTCCTGCAAGCCCTGCTCTCGTATGGCAGTGAGCTGGAGGTGATCGCACCTGTCTCCCCTGCGCACCCAGATGCAGGAAGAAGTAGCCGCTATGATGAATCGTTATCGCTAAAAGTATAGCCCGATGAACCAGCCTTTGGATCTTTATTTCGGTCCGCAGTCAGGCGTATTCTGATTGACTTCTGTGACCTCGGAGGGGTAGGGGCGGATCGAATGTCTCCATAGAGGTAGAGGCCGATCCGAATACGTATGTCCGAGTCTCGTGGGGGATGCTCCTGCGAAAGATCTGTCAGCACTACACCCAGAGCCTCCAGCTGACAGCATAGCTACCCGAGCTACAACCTCGGTGGAGGTATGCGCTTCACCCTCTGTCTAGAACTCGAGGAAGGGGCGCACTTCATCGGCTTGAAGATGAAGGAGCGCATGATGTACCTCGATACCTCCCGACTGGATCTGAGCCATTGCCCTCATCTGAGGTATCTGCAGTACCAAAAGATGAGAGGAGCTGCACCTGCCCAAGAGGAGTATGCTGACCGATCTGAAGCTACGTGAATATAGAGGCAGTCATCTGGACCCTTGAGTGGGGCTTATGACCTCGAGACCTTCGCCTGCACCTACTGTGGTGCCCTTGCAGGAGATTGACATGAGCCATAGTGCAAAACTCTATGCCCTGGATGTCTGCTACTCGGTACATCTCCACACGATCAAGCTCCCTAATCGGTGCAATCTAAGCGAACTTAAGTACAATGTCCTTGCGCTCAAGCCTACAACTCTGGAGTATCTGCGCACTATATTGTGTAGCAACAAAGGGGAGGAAGTGATCGAGATATTCCTATCCTACCGGGCGCCCTGGAGCTGATCCCGATCTTCAGGGCACACAAAAAGACTGGTACGAGCAACTCGTCCAGCAGAAGGTGCGCAGAATTAAGTATGATAGCGGAGGGGCTTACATCACTACAGTGGAGGACGCTCTTTACACGAAGTGGTAGATCCATTTATAGTCTTATCTTTGCTAAGACGAATCAGAACACAAGTCTATGAGTCAAGAGTCTGCAGGTATGGCGAGCATCGACGAACTTACGGGTACCCGTAAGGAGAGTCTGCGCGCAGACTCTCCTTATAAATCTCCTATACACCATAATTATATAGCACGAACCCTATTCCAAGCGAATAGGGTAGGGGCGCTTACTATCCCTATATCCACGACCCAATGGGCTGTGGAGGCCCCTTCACACACCTCAAAAACAAGTATGATGATGACAGCAGGCCAACAAGCATTTGCGGCATATCTCCGCCAAACTCAGCGTACCATCGAAGCCGTACCTACAGGCTATTGGGACGAGATCCCTCCAATGGATACGGTATCAACAGCGAGCGACGTACGCGCCGTCACCTTCAGTCACGTCCTTACGACTATCCCGAATTGCTGGAGGCGTGGGCTGGTGCAGACCCCGAGAAGCGTCAGGCGGCCGAACTAATACGCCAGGATATTGAGGTGACTCACCGAAGACTCGCACAGCATCCGTGGAGTCCCACCCTTCTACAGGGCGAGGTGGACTCTCCGACCCTGCGCCTGGGGAGTTTGTCCTGCGCCTTCCTTCGATCGCCGAATATAGAGAGCTCCCTTAGCCGTCAGGGCGTTCGCGTGTCGACGTCACCCCACGCACCATCCGTGATATCAATTATGCCCTGGTGGAGACAGCTCTCTGTGCGCGCTACCATCTGAGTGCACGTGCAGGCCGCAACTTCATCGGTAATGCCCTCAATGGCGTCATTCACGAAGATCTGGCGAGGCTTTTGCCTACATCGTCCCACACAATACCCACGACGAGTATAAGCACCGTGGCTATGTGGAGTATGTCCTGAGAATGCTAACTACCCCAGCGTAGTAGATAGAATGTTTCACAACTAATAAATACCCTCATTATGGAATCCCTCAATCGCGTCATCGAGATCGCTGAATCACTCGAGCAAAAAAGAGCATCGCCGAGCGACTGCGTGCCATCGAAGAACGAGCTCAGAACCCCTTCAGCTCAGCTTATCCTTCCCGCTCATCGGGGAGTTCAGTGCTGGTAAGACCAGTCTGATCAATGCCCTGACCGATAGCAAGGTGCTGGAGATCGCTTCCGCTGCCTACGACGGCGACCCTCTATCAGATCATCTTCGGGCTCCCTGAGAAATAAGGCCGTCGCCCTCTCGGCTGAAGGCGAAGAAGTCGAGCTCAGCTGGATGCGCTCAAGAACGATGAGCTGAAGAAGTACCCCACCGTTACGCTCTTCGACACTTCGACGAAGGTGCCCCAAGGATATCATCTTCGTGGATACCCCAGGGCTCTCCTCTCCTGACCCCAGAGCACCGTGAAGTGCTCACCAGCATCCTGCCCTCAGGTCGATGCGATCCTCCTGACAGTGGATGCCAATCAGGCGGTCACACGTAGTCTCATCGACTTCGTGAAGAGCATGCGTCTGGCAGAGAAGCCCATCTACCCTAATCCTAAATAAGATCGACACGAAGTCAGCCCAGTGAGCTCCAAGACCTCAAGCGTGGTATCGCTCGTGATGTCGATCTCCCATTGACTCCTGGTCTGTGCCTGGCATACGCCAATAATATCAGCGAACTGCAGCAACTTCTCACCAAGATTCAGGCAGAGAAGACGCAGATTATTGCGAAGGTCGATGCTCTTCGCACCAAGGAACTGGTCGGCGAGCTGCGCTCCTTCATCGCTGAAGTCCTGCGCTCCAGCTCCTCTGCCCCAGGAACTGAAGGAAGCGGTACGTGCCCAGAGCGTAGAGCTCGAGCGACTGCAGAATAATATCCGTCAGCTGATGGAGCGCGTCGAAGAGAAGCTCTCTGACAAGGTCGATGAGACACAGAGCAGTCTGCGTACCCAGCTGTGGTCTTCGCTCAATGGTATCCTCTCGAAGAGGAATCTCCTACAATCAAGAGATCGAGGCGAAGGTTATTAACGTCAAGACCATCCTCTTGCAGAACTTCACTCGTCAGGTGGCTACTACTATCCGTGAGGTGAATGCCTCAAACCGTGATATACGTGTTCAGCTTCCTTCGGCAGAGACCATCGACTGAGTCAGCTGGGCGAGCAGGTGAATACCATCCAAATGGAAGACTTCGACTCGGTCGGACACGACAAATGATAAGACGTTTGGGTGGATCGCTAAGCGGGCTGGCTATTGCGGCTGGTGTGGCTAGCTTAGCTGCTACAGGAGGACTCAGTGCCTTGGGGCTGGTGAGGTGCGCAGGTGTCGCCCGTCGAGGTCGGAGGGCTGCGGTTATAGCCACAACAGCCGTTAAGACAACCAAGATGATGCGTATGATAAATGTGATGAGTAAGGCTGGGAAACTTTGTTCAGAAGGGACACCAGATAGCGTCGGTAGTCTCCTCTGCTGCAGAGAAGGAGCGTGACTTTATCGAAGGTCTGGTAGGTAAAGCGACCGAGTTCTTCAGCAAGCCCCGCCGTGAAGCTGCCGTAGAGCGCTTCTTGGATGCGCAGATCCTGCCCAACTTCGATGCAGACTTGCGCAACTACCTCTCCGAATCCCTCCGCCTCATCGGCGAGCGAATGAATGCCGAAGCTGCTACCCTCGTTGGTGAGAAGCGTGAAGCCCTCTCCCAGCTACAAGCGCAGCAGGAACAAGAACAGGCGAAGTACGAGGCTGAGATCAAGGCAATAAAGGAGAAGGATCAGTATCTGGCTACCTTCTCTTGCTAAGTAATAACTAATGGTAAAGACTAAGAATATGACAGAAGCACTTATTGGGATCTGTATTGGAGTAGTCGTCGGTGCTATTCTCAGGATAAGGTCTTCCCAGCAAAAGCTAAGTGATGGCGTAGGCACGCCTTCTCCCCAAGCACAGGAAATGGCAGCGGAAGAGAACGAGCGACTACGTGAGCGACTCAAGGCTCAAGATCAGCGTATCGAAGAGCTTAACAGCCGCCTGAAGCAGTCAAAGCAGGAGGCACGTAGCTTGGAAGGTGACCACGATGATATCGAGGAAGAGCTTGACCAAACGAAGAAGCAGCTCCGTCGCCTCAAGGACGAGCCATGCAGCTGCCCTCCGTGACTAGCTGAATACAAAAAGCTTGCGAGCTCCTGAATAAGGAGCTGCAGGAGTTGAAGCAACAGCACTAACCTAATCCATCCCCCAGCCTATCCTATCTCGTGAGAGCTTGGGCTGGGGGATCTACTATCCTGATCTATGTTTGACTTTATAAAAGGGAAGCCCAAGGAAGATACCTCTACCCAAGATCAACTCGTCGTTGGGGACACAGCAGACTCAGCCCTTCAGGCTAAAGGTGGAAGAGCTGACGGCACGCCTGGCACGAACGAAGAAAGCTCTGGAGAAGGCCGAAGAAGAAAACGAAGAGCTCGAGGAAGAACTCAAGCGTGACCTCAAGCGTGAGGCTGAAAAAGACGAAGGAAGCAGAGGAGCAAGTTTCGTCCTTCTTCGGCTCCGCAGCAGACTCAGCCCTTCAAGCACAGGTGGAAGAGCTGACGGCACGCCTGGCACGAACAGAAGAAAGCTCTGGAGAAGGCCGAAGAAGAAAAACGAAGAGCTCGAGGAAGAACTCAAGCGCGATCTCAAGCGTGAGGCTGAAAAAGGCGAAGGAAGCCAAAGGAGCAAGTTCGCAAGCTTGAGAAGGATCGTTCTTCTCTGAAAAAGGAAAAGGAGAAGCTGAGCAATGAGCCGACTGCGACGAAGGAACGTGCTAATTGTCGCGAGAGAAGCCTTATCGTTCGTCCGAGAGGTGCTGACAGCTCATGTCGACTCCGAACGCTCCGAGCTGGAGCAGAAGGTCGAAGAGATCGTCTCCTTCATTCACTCCGATGAATGTCGCGCGTACATCACGCTCACGGATGAAGGGGAGCGTGACCTCTCGATGTGGCAGTCCGAATGTGCCAAGAGCTGGATCCAAGGTAAGGTCAAGGTGGCCTTTATCGGGGAGTTCAGCGCCGGGAAGACAGAGTATCGTGAACCGACTCTCCAGGATGGAGACCCTCACGCCATCCAGCTCCCCGTGAGCTCCAAGGCCACGACGGCCATCCCGACTTATATCTCTGGGGCGTAAAGGCGGCGGTAAAGCTACGTATCGCTTCTATACGCCTGACTCCATCCTCAAGGAGATCTCGGAGGGTACCTTCCAGGGTCAGTAAGGAGGTGCTGGAGGAAGTCGGTGGTGTCTCCTCGATGATTAAGTACTTCGTGATGGCTTATGCCAATAAGGGCTTAGAGCGTCTGAGCATCTTAGATACCCCTGGGTTTAGCTCGCAGGATAAGGAGGATGAGCTAGCGTACGATGGAGGTCATCAACGAGTGTGATGCCCTCTTTTGGGTGGTCGATGTCAACAACGGTCAGCTCAATTCTCGCTCCATTGGCGTCATCCGCCAGTACCTGCACAAGCCGCTCTATATCATCATCAACAAGGTCGATACCAAGTCTCCGTCAGAGGTGAAGCAGGCCGAGCAGGCTATTCGTGTGACCTGTAGCAAAGAGAAGCTCGAGGTGAAGGGCTTCATCCATATGGGGATGAGTACGCCCTCTGTCTGAGCTGCATCAAGTCTTCTCTACGCTGGGCCTCAAGCAGTAGCTGGGCTTGCTCGATGGCATCTCTCAGCGTATTCAAGAGCTGATCAACGAGCAGAAGGGACATCAAGAAAGAGTGTGATGATAAGCAGAGGCAGTATAACCAAGAGTTAAGTTTGCTTGAGGATGCTTTTTAGTGAAACCTTAGATACGGTAGCTACTCATGCAGACGAGGCTGCTGCTATACCTCACTTCGAGAAGCACTCTGTGGAGCTGAAGATCGATACGAGATGAAGCGTACTGAGTATTGGAAACTTACCAGTAGATTGAAGTATCTCAGCGATGAAGCCCCTGAGATACTAAAGGGAGAATGTCGATGCAATTGAGCAGGCTGTGTCAAACATCCTAAGTGTAGAAGACGAGGCTGACACGTGTCGATCGATACTTTCCGATCTGGAAAGGGCTACAGAATCGATTCACTCAGCTGCGTAAGCAGATAGACCAACTGAGCCAATTTCATAGGTAAAACTCTAATCAAACAAAAACAATGGATCTACTCAAAGAACTATGGGAGCGTAAGCAGCGACTCCTACAGCTCCTTCAGCGAGCTCAAGGAATACGGCTGGATCGATGAAGCTACGCTGAAGGCAGAGATCTAAGCGTGCCGAGGAGCAGAAGCTGACGATCGGCGTAATCGGTCAGATGAAGGCCGGGAAATCGACCTTCCTCAATCTCGTTCATCTTCGGTGATACGGTCCTTCCGGCTGCGACCAGTCCGATGACAGCTTCGCTCTCATATATCACCTATGGTGCGGAGAAGAAGCTCGTGGCAGAGTTCTATACCCCGGATGAATGGGCGGAGCTACGTAGTACGGCACAGCTTCCCTCAGCGAGGGAGACGAGTCCACGGCCCAAGGTGCTAAGATCAAGGCGGCGAAAGAGCTGGTCTCCAAGTCGGGGAAAAATATCCCAGATCAATAGCCTCTTAGGGGAAGACGAAGGAAGATAGCTTCTCCAACCTCATCGACTATGTAGGAGCGGATGGGAAGTATATCGCCATCACCAAAGGCCGTCACACTATACTATCCCTTGGAGTACCTCAAGGGAGTAGAGATCGTTGACACCCCGGGCTTCAATGACCCTGATCGTGTCCCGTGAGGAGCGTACGCGCCAGTTCCTCAAGCAGGCGGATGTCTCCTCTTGCTCCTGTATGCAGGTCGTGCCTTCGATGCCAGCGACCGTGATATTCTATTCAAGGATGTCCGTAACTGCGGTATTGGTAAGATCCTCATCGGGGTCAATAAGTATGATATCAACGTAGCTCAGGGCGAGACTCCAGCGGAAATCACCCAAAACACGGAGCAAGCTCTGCGACAAGCTGCGTATGAAATCCAAGATGACTCCATCTCGGAGATGCTGAATGAGACGCATCCCATCCCCTTCTCAGCGGAGATGGCTCTGCTCTCAAGCTCCCAGATGAGTCGTATACAGGCGGATGAAGTGCTTCTGCATCACTACAAGAGATGCTGCGAGACCTTCGAGATTAGTTCGCAGTCGGAGCTGTATGAGCGTAGCCTTGTAGAGTCGCTCAATGAGGCTGTCCGTGATGTCATCGAGCGTGATAAGGCTGAGATCCTCTTGCGCAAGCCCGTCAATATGGTGCAGGCTGCAGGGAATAAGCTCTCAGTGACGTGCAGACATGCCCTACGCTTTGGCTGAAAGCCAGGTCAAGGTCTTAGAGATGCCTGACGACGCACTGGAGGATCGTGAGGTGCAGTTAGCTAAAGCTGAGCGGAAGGTGAATCGTAAGATTGATTCCCTCCACGGTCTCTGAAGGAGCTCGTTAGAGAATGAGGCTCTATAGCTTTAGGAGCAAAGGCTGAGGATGCCCTGGATGAGGTGATTAAGGAAATCTCGAAGAGAGGGCTGAGAATAAGATCAGTTACTTTTGGAAGGGGCAAAGATGACAGCAGACTCGGATATTCGAGATCAGTTTGCTCAGTTGGAGACGAGAACTCCCACGGCTACAGAACGATGCTCTGAATAGGCTGAGAAATTGAGGGAATAGAGTGCTCCAAGACTTCAGGGTTGATGTTGAAGATGTTTTGGACGTTATCTTCTGATGATGTGGATGCGAAGGACTTGGTCAAGAGTTTGTCACGTTTGCTTGGGGACTGAGGATGGGGATAATCACTTCAGTATAGATCAGGGGGTTTGATGGTGGCTCTACTGACTCGAGTATCAGCTTCTTTGAAGGCGCATAGCGATTGTATTCGGCCTCCCAGTTATAGGGATAGTCGAGGGCTGTCAATGCTCTAGTTGGAGGTGGGGAGACGGGAAGTCCGTAGAGGAGCTTGTTGAGCAGCTTTATGCTATCCGAAGAAGAGTGGACTTCACCCCGATGCAGCTGGCAACTCAAGGATTTGCTCTCGGAGAAGATAGAGACAATTCGCACGCATCTTATTGATGAGCTCATCGTTCCCCTCCAAAAGCAGATTGAAGAGGTGCGCAAGGATAAGGCCAATAAGGCTAAGAAGCTCGAGGAGGCTCAGTGCCGAAATCAAGCTGCAGAGCAAGAAGAAGGCTGTCCTCCTTGAGCAGCAACGGACCATCACCGAGCTGGGCAAGTCTGTCCTGACATCTTCTGCTTCGGGGAACTCAAACCCCCTGCTGTCGCTCGTGCGGTAGCTTCGCTCTTTACGAGATTACCCTCAAGCAGCTGTGACGCAGCCCCGAGTGAGCCCAGGTGACAAGGCTCGCTCGGGGTTGCTATTTTCGGAATATCTGCCGTGGAGAAGCGGAGGAAGTAGCTCGTTGTCTCTGTGCTTGCGGAGATATCTTCGCTGGGGGGCGATTTGCTATGTGTGCTATTGTCTCTATCTTTGCGCATCCCCTAAATCAAATGCTGATTAGTGAGTAAGAAGTATTAATGGATTATTTCAAAGAAGCCTATCAGCCCCCTATCGTGGAGCTGATACGCATCTCTGTGGTTTCGGTACTGCAGAGTCTTAGTGTGCCCAGTGAAGAGAAGGTAGAAGTGAGAAGGCTATGAACTCGATGAGGAATTTTTAGACTGAGTATTGGTCGGTGTCAGTGTAGTCGTCTCCTGCTTAGGCGTGCAGTCTTGTCGCTAAGATCAGGTTGAGCCTACGTCACAGTCAGCTCAAAGCAAACGAAGTGATTTACAAAGAGGAGATATTGAGCTTCCTCTGTACGGATCTCTTGTGTGGATCTTGCTCAGGAAACGGGGGCATTGAAGGCTCTGAATGCCACAGTCGGCAATCAGCTGAATGCGAAAAATCGACTCGCCCGTAGACTACGGACAGAAGTTCCCTAGTAGTCTGTATCATCTGCAGTAATCAGAATGACCCCCGTCACGTATATTGATCATGTAGAGGCCGAGTCAAGCAGCCCGATGGAAGCTATAAGCTGAATAAGAGCGTGTCCACTTGGCTGCGGGCTCTGCCTTGGCCGCTGGCAAGAAGTGGTATATGATGGTGGTGACCAAAAATAGCTTCAACAAGAATAATGGAGAGCTATCCATCAATGCCAATGGCGATCCAGAGACCTTGACAGCTGAGGCTACGCGCAAGCTGGATATCCCCTCAGCTTCGGCGTGGATCGAATTGCCCACCTTTGATAATGGCCAGCCTAAGTGGCCGAAGGACTGGACTGCGGCGCGCAAGCAGGCTAAGCTCACGCTTTATCCTCAGGGTGTCTTGTGCCGTGCAACGCTTCGTCTGGATGAGATCCTATAAGGCTAAGCTGGGGACGGAACGTGTGGACTTGAAGATCACTCAGCTGAAGGTGGTATCGACGGCACTGAGCTTCGCCGGGAAGTTCAAGTTTGACAAGGCTTCTCTTCCGCCTCTGACGCAGACTTCGGGTCGCCCCACGCTTATCTGGGTGCCTACGCAGACGGCAAGTGCTGTCCGCGAATATAAGGCTCTGGATGCGAATACAGCAGAGTATCAGAAGGTCTTCAGTGCGCCTGCTGGTGGTGCTGTGCTACAGGTGAATGGTAGTAGCTCCGTAGCAGCTCTCTTCTCTGATAGCAATAGCCCTGCGAAGGTCGAGAATGCTGCGCTGAAGGCTGGGGTGCAGTCCCTCCTTTTCTGGGCTGTCCCGGTGGAGGGCGGCACGAATCGTCATACGACCCTAATCGCAGAGACCGGATCGAGCTCTTCGTAAAAGTCCTTCAGCCTTCGCATACCTATATTTATGGTAAAGAAGCACGAAGGATGCAGGACAAGGTAGTGTCGTCTCCTTCGATGCGGTGTACCACAACCCGTACACCCCGCTGGACTATATGGCAGGGTACAATATGCAGCGTCTCTGGCCGAATCAGTTTAGACCTGGTGGCTGGATTCCTCAAGGTCCGTCCAATGTCTTGGATACGAGCCATGGGGTGAACTCCTGTACCTTCCTTCCTTGGTGGGATGTGGAGAAGACCTCTGTCAATGTGGGAGGGAGACACTATGCAAGCCCGAATAGGTTCCAGTGGAATAGCATCATCCCGTTCTATGGAAAAGCTGTGATCGATATGGTCGGAGGGAATAACGTGAGATAATGAAAATGTGAGCGTCCAAGTCGGGACGATTGAGGGTACTACCACGTTTTTCATCGCGCATTGATACGAAGAAGAAAGTGCGCTATGCTCTGGCTCTGACCGGTCTGGCTGAGGGGCAGAAGTATAGGACGGCATACAGATATGCGATGGAGTATGGCGTCCCAAAGGGAGGTGACTACTCCTTATCTGGAGCTTCGAAAGGAGTTTATCACGAGGAATGTGCAGCGTGGTACTCCGCCCTATATTAAGGACCGTAATACGTTTGAAACCTCAAATATGGGAATGCCTCGATTCCAGTGGCTTGTGATGAAGATTGAGGCGGTGCAGCTTGGAGCAGGCTTTTGTCGGCTCTGTAGATGATATTGCTCATGAGGACTTCTGGACGAATACAGCTAATCAGCGGAAAGAGGTGCGCATCCTCCCTGCCAATTACACGGCTTATAGAGCCTATCTTTTTCCCTAATTATATAGATCCCAGTGTGGGTACAAGGTGAGAGAGGACTTGTATAAAGGTTATAATCTCGCTTGGGGGCTTCGTATGAAGCATCGGCCTAATGAGCCTACAGCCTTTTATTTGGGAGATGACTATTTGGCGATATTTGATGCACCCAATGGGCGTTGGGGGATTGTCAATATGAGGATAATCCCTCGTTATGTGAGGGATTCGTTTTCCCGTTCGACCGTTTACGGTGCAGTCTCGATAGCTATGCTCTGCTCTCTGGAGGATGAGAGCACAGATTGGCTCTGCAAAGGCTGGTGCAAGCAGAGCGTCTTGTGCCAGCTTTTGCTTTTCTCTGCTCAGGGGCATAGATGCTCGGGTTTAAGAGTGACCATGTGGGGTTGAGGCTATTTGCTTGTGATAGAGTGTAAGAGTGGAAGGGAGGAGGTGGATGTAGTAGTTTCGTTCCCCAAGGAGGTGGGTGTAGGTCAAGTCAGAGATGTGCTGAGTTGATGCGATATGCTTATCCTTGTGTGAGTTGCAAGTGTGGCAAATAGTTCGTAAATTTGCATGCTTTTTATGCGCCGATGTGCTCCCTTTCGCGAGGGGCGAAGGTGCGGAGAAGGCACTAAGCAGTATGTTTAAATATTGTCCGGGAAGTCCGGATCAATTTAATTCTCAGTTTTAATGACAGATCCTATTGCAGATTACCTGACGCGCCTGCGTAATGCAGTGAAGAGCTGGCCACCGTGTGGTCGAGATCCCCGCGTCTAATCTAAAGAAAGAGATCACGAAGATCCTCTTCGACAAGGGGTACATCCTCAACTTTAAGTTCGTCGAAGATGGCCCTCAGGGGAGCATCAAGGTGGCTCTGAGTACGACCGTTCGGGTCGCGTGAGATGCCCTCAAGGCCCCTCAGCGCGTCTCTCGCCCTGGGTCTTCGTGAAGTATGTGGGCTATCGTGAGATGCCCTCGCGTACTCAATGGTCTCGGTATCGCTATCCTCTCTACTTCGAAGGGTGTTATGACCGATAAGGAAGCTTCGCAGCTCAAGGTAGGTGGCGAAAGTGCTATGTTACATCTACTAAAAGCAGGAGGTACAAACTATGTCAAGAATAGGTGGCACCCTCATTAGCATCCCCCGCTGGCGTAACGGTGTCCCGTGAAGGATGGTGTCGTCACTGTAAAAGGGGCGCTAAGGGCGAACTCACTCAGAGCGTAGATGCTCGTATCGAAGTAGCCGTAGAAGATGCACAGGTAGTCGTCCGTCGTCACAGCGACGAGCGTCAGGAACGCTCGCTCCACGGTCTCTATCGTGCCCTCATCCACAATATGATTGTCGGTGTCTCCGAAGGATTCTCCAAGACGCTTGAGCTGGTCGGTGTCGGTTATCGCGCTCCAACCAAGGTCAGATCCTCGAGCTTAGCCTCGGCTTCACGCACAACATCTTCCTCCAGCTCCCTAAGGGAAATCAACCTGGAGACGAAGACCGAGCGTAACAAGAACCCTCTGATCATCCTCTCTTCTGCTGACAAGCAGCTGCTGGGTCAGGTCTGCGCTAAGATCCGCTCCTTCCGTATGCAGAGCCTTATAAGGGGTAAGGAGTATTCGCTTCGAAGGTGAGGTCATCCGTCGCAAGTCAGGTAGAGTCAGCTGGTAAGTAACCGCTAAAAACACGTATAAAGCAATCATGTTGAAGAAAGAAATAGAAGACAGAAGATCAAGACGCGTGTACGTGCCAAGATCAGCGGTACGGCAGAGCGTCCTCGCCTGACGGTATTCCGAAGCAACAAGCAGATCTATGCTCAGGTGATCAACGACGTCGATGGCGTCACGATCGCAAGCGCCTCTTCCCTCAAGCTCAATGCTGAAGGCACGAAGAAGGAGATCGCAGCACTCGTAGGTACGGAGGTAGCTAAGGCTGCCCAGGCCGCAGGTGTATCCACCGTAGTATTTGACCGTAATGGCTACCTCTACCACGGCCGTGTGAAGGAGCTCGCTGATGCTGCACGTGGCAGGTCTTAACTTTTAATACTGTCTATCGCAATGTCAGATAATCGCACAAAAGACAAACCGCTGATACCGAGCAGAAGGATAAGCTCGTAGAGCGCCTCGTGGCCATCAACCGTGTAACTAAGGTTACTAAGGGTGGTCGTACCTTCACCTTCGCAGCTATCGTCGTCGTCGGTGACGAAGAAGGCCGTATCGGCTTCGGCCTGGGTAAGGCTGGTGAAGTATCCGCAGCTATCCAGAAGGGTGGTGCTGCTGCTCGCCGCAACCTCAAGCAGATCCCTCCCTCCACAAAGGGTACGATCCTCACGAACAGTCCGCATCCTTCGGTGGTGCTCGCGTCTTCCTCAAGCCTGCTTCTGCGGTACCAGGGGTTAAGGCTGGGGTGCCATGCGTGCCGTACTGGAAAGTGTCGGCGTGACGGACGTCCTGGCTAAGAGCAAGGGCTCGTCCAATCCTCACAACCTCGTCAAGGCTACGATCGAAGCTCTGACGCAGATGCGCTCGTCCTCTGATGGTCGCGCTCGTCAGCGCGGCATCTCTGTCGAAAAGGTCTTCAAGGGCTAATCATCATCCATAGACTCTAAGTACAATGTCAACGATAAAGATCCAGCAAGTACGTAGCCAGATCAAGAGCCCCAAAGACTCAGAAGCTCACGCTTCAGGCACTTGGTCTGAAGAAGCTCAACCAGACGGTAGAGCACAGGGATAATCCCCAGATCCGTGGGATGGTCGAGAAGGTAAAGCACCTGGTGCGCATCGTAGAAGTAATCACCCTATAAAGCAAAGACAGAAGAAAAATGGATTTATCAGGTTTTGAAGCCCGCAGCGGGCTCGTCAAGACGCGTAAGCGCATCGGCCGTGGTCCTGGTTCTGGTCTCGAGTGCTTCTACTCGTGGTCACCAGGGGCTAAGAGCCGCTCGGGTTATTCGAAAGAAGATCGGCTTCGAAGGTGGTCGAGATGCCTATCCAGCGTCGTCTGCCTAAGTTCGGCTTCAAGAATATCAACCGCGTCGAATATGCACCCTGTCAACCTCTCACACTGCAGAGCCTGGCAGAAGCTTAAGAGCCTGACTCGTATCGCTAAAGCTGACCTCATCGAAGCTGGTCTCATCGGGAAGAACGACCCGGTGAAGATCCTCGGTAATGGTACGCTCAGCCTCAAGCTCGAGGTAGAGGCTAACGCCTTTCTCCAAGTCCGCAGAAGCTGCCATCATCGCACAGGGAGGTAGTGCAGTAAAACTCCCTAATAGCCATGCGCTTAATAGAGACACTGAAAAACATTTGGAAGGTTGAGGAACTGCGTCAGCGGATCCTCACCACCTTGTTTTTCGTTCTGATCTATCGCCTGGGGTCGTACATCGTCATCCCAGGGATCGATCCTAATCCAGCTCAGTGCCCTGCACAAGCAGACAAGCTAGAGGTCTGATGGCACTCCTCGACATGTTCTCGGGGGAGCATTCTCTAATGCTTCGATCTTCGCTATGGGGATCATGCCTTATATCTCCGCGTCTATCGTGATGCAGCTCGCCGCGATCGCTGTGCCTTCTCATCCAGAAGCTGCAGCAGGAGGGAGAGTGGGCGCCGCAAGATCGACCAGTGGACACGCTATCTAACCGTCCCTGCTTCTGTCGTCCAGGGTCTCGGGCCTATCTGGTCAACCTGAACATGCAGCTGCGTCAGGCAGGGGCCCCCTGCCCTCAGGACTGTGGTTCGATATCTATGCGATCATCGTCATGGCCGCAGGCAGTATGTTCGTCCTTTGGCTTGGTGAGCGTATCACAGACAAGGGTCTTGGCAACGGGTATCTCGATCATCATGATCAGGATCATCGCTCGCCTCCCCAGGAGCTGTGCTCACCGAGATGGGGGACGCGCGCCTCTGGCGGTGCTGGGGGCTCGTGTGGTTCCTCTTCGAGATCGTCTTCCTACTCGCCGTGATGGCTGGGGCCATCCTGCTCGTGCAGGGTACGCGCCGTGTGCCCGTACAGTACGCTAAGCGTGTCGTCGGGAACAAGCAGTACGGTGGTGCCCGCCAGTACATTCCTCTGAAGGTCAATGCCGCTAACGTCATGCCGATCATCTTCGCGCAGACGATCATGATGCTCCCTATCACGCTCCCTCAGCTGGGACAGGGAGATAATGCGGGTGGCTTTTGTACGTGCCTTCATGGATAATACGGGTATCTGGTACAACCCTGGTCTTCGCTATCCTATCCTCCTCTCTACCCTACTTCACATCGCTCGATCACGATCAACCCAACGCAGATGGCTAATGACCTGAAGCGTCAACAATGGGTTTCATCCCCGGTGAAGCCTCGCAAGGCTACGACAGGGACCACCTCGATGCGATCGGACCGCATCACCCTCCCTGGTGCCTTCTTCCTCCCGGCTATCGTGGCTATCATGCCTCGCCTTCGCTCGTGTCATCGGTATCTCTGGGGATCTGCTCCAGTTCTTCGGTGGTACGTCGCTGCTGATCCTTGTCGGGGTTGTCCTCGATACCCTCCAGCAGATTGAAAGCCACCTCTTGATGCGCCACTCACGATGAGCTTGCTCAAGAGCGCGTATCAAGGGGCGTACAGGCTCTGTAGCCGCTTACTAAGATGATCTACGAAGACAGACGAAGAAATCGAATTGATGCGCGCGGCAACCTTTTGGTCGGTCGCACGCTCGCCGAGGTCGCTAAGATCATAGCTCCAGGGTCTCTACCCCTGCAGCTCGATAAGCGCGCAGAGGGAGTTCATCCCGTGCATCAACGGTGCGACTCCCGCCTCCTCGGTTATAATGGCTTCCCGGGAGTCTCTGTACTTCGGTCAACTGACACGTCAGCATGGATCCTTCCTCGAAGGTCGTACTCAAGCGATGGAGATATTGTCTCCGTCGACTGCGGCACTGAAACTCGCAGGCTCTCACGGGGACCCGCCTACACATCTCGCTGTAGGTGAGGTAGCTCCCCGAGACTCTGGCCTCCTTCGCACCACGTAGGAGTCCCTCTACATCGGCATCGAGCAGGCTGAGCAGGAAGCGCGTCGGCGATATCGGCGCTGCTGTCCAGCACTACTGTGAAGCTCGTGGTTACCATATCGTCCGCGAACTGGAAGGTCACGGTATCGAAGAACATGCACGAGGGAGCCTGGTGTGCCCAACTCGGGCGCCGTGGCACGGGTCTGAGCTCCGCTCGGGATGTGCATCTGCATCGAGCCCATGGTCAATATGGGCTCGAAGATGTCATCTTCGACCGCGATGGCTGGACCGTCCGCACTAAGACTGTAAGCTCGGCCCACTTCGAGCACTGTCTCGCTATTCGCGATGGCAAGGGCTGATATCCTCTCTCGTTTGACTTTATCAAGGAAGTCTTGGTAGACAGAGAGTTTTAATTCGCAACCACAGTATATGCCCGAAGCAAGCAGCAATAGAACTCGACGGTGTCATTCTCGAAGCCCTCTCGAACGCTATGTTCAAGGTCGAGCTCGAGAACGGACACGTCATCACCGCCCACATCTCCGGGAAGATGCGATGCACCATCATCAAGATCCTCCCAGGTACTAAGGTCAAGGTAGAGATGTCTCCTATGACTTTGACCAAGGGCGCATATCATTCAGATATAAATAACCCTATAGATATGAAAGTAGAGCATCACTCAAGAAGCGCACCGCCGAATGCAAGATCGTTTCGTCGCAAGGGGCGTCTGTACGCAATCAAGCAAGAAGAACCCCAAGTTCAAGCAACGCCAGGGGTAGTCTCTAACCATCGGACTATATTTTAACGAACTAAGATAAGTATGGCTATCAGAATTGTTGCGTCGACTTTGCCACAAAACAAACGAGGAGAAATTGCCTATTTGACATCTGGGATCGGTCAGCAGCGTCATCAGTTTGATCCTCGATAAGGTTGCGATCGCAATATCACAGGTAAAGGACTGGACCGACGACCAGGGTCGCCGCCATCCGTGAGGTGGATCGGTGCTGAGTACAAGGTCGAGAGCGATCTGCGCCCGAAGTCCAGCCCAACATCGCTGACTCGATGGACATCGGTTGCTACCGTGGTGTCCGCCACTGTATCGGTTCTGCCCTTCGCGGCCAGAGCACGAAAGAACAATGCCTGTACTCGCAAGGGTAAGAAGAAGACCGTCGCAAACAAGAAAGCTACTAAGCAATAGAGATTGATATGGCAAAGAAAGTGTCGCAAAAGAAGAAGGTCGTCAAGATCGACGCCAGTGGGCCAGGCTCACATCCACCTTCTTTAATAACATCATCATCTCTCGACCAACAACGACGGTCAGGTCATCAGCTGGTCTTCGGCTGGTAAGATGGATTCCGTAGCTCGAAGAAGAACACCTTACGCTGCTCAGATGGCGGCCCAGGATTGCGCTAAGGTCGCTACGACCCCGGCTCCGCGCAAGGTCAAGCGTCTTCGTCAAGGGTCCAGCGTAACGGCCGTGAGTCTGCTATCCGCACCATCCATGGCGCTGGTATCGAAGTCACCGAAACCGTCGACGTGACCCCCAATGCCATCACAATGGCTGCCGTCCTCCCAAGCGTCGTCGCGTCTAATCCTGACTCTCGCTCAGATCACAGAGTAGTTTTCACAAAGATCGCAGCACACCCCAAGAGACGCTCTCGCCGCACTCCTCCATCGAGTGCCGTAAGACAAGAGCGAATGCCAAGAGCCTCGAGCTTGCCAAGACGCCGAGGTAGACGACGAGTGAAAGATTGGCTATACTTCACATATCTATCCCTCCTCATAACCGGTCGCGGCTGCACTCCGCCTGCCTCTATCCTTCGGCCGCTCACGCCTCCAGCATTGCCCTCCTCGAGAGGTCGCTCGTACTGCTTCAACAATAGAAGACAATGGCAAGATATACAGGTCCAAAATCGAAAATCGCCCGTAAGCTTGGCACCCATCTTCGGTGCCGCACAAGGTACTCTCCAAGAAGAACTATCCTCCTGGACAGCACGGCAACAACCGTCGTCGTAAGACGAGCGAAATACGGCATCCAGCTCAAGGAAAAGCAGAAGGCTGGCACACTCCATGGCGTACTGCTGAGCGTCAGTTCCGTAACCTCTTCTGAAAAAGGCTCAGCGCACGAAGGGCGTCACGGGTGAAGTCCTCCTTCAGCTCCTGGAAAGCCGCCTCGACAACGTCGTCTATCGTCTCGGTATCGCTAAGACGCGTGCTGCTGCTCGTCAGCTCGTCTCGCACCGTCACATCACCGTCGATGGTCAGGTCGCCAACATCCCTTCTGGCACCCCTCAAGCCCGGTCAGGTCGTCGGTGTCCGTGAGAAGGCGAAGAGCTTAGAGGTCATCACCGACTCTCTGGCTGGTCGTAGCCATAGCAGCCACAGCTGGCCTCGAGTGGAATCAGGCTTCTCGGTAAGTTCCTCAGCGCCCTCAGCGTGAAGACATCCCCGAAGAGATCAAGGAGCAGCTGATCGTCGAACCATACTCTAAGTAATAATCCCTCATTATCCTCACTCCACATGGCAATATTAGTATTTCAGCCCGAAAACGTCCTCATGATGGATGCGACGGACCTGTACGCTAAGTTCGAGTTCCGCCCTCTTGAGCCGGGATATGGTATCACTGTTTGTACGCCTCTGCGTCGTATACTCCTTTTCTTTCACCTGAAGGCTACGCCATCTCGACCATCAAGATCGAAGGTGTCAACTCGCGAATTTGCTACTATTCCGGGTGTCTGAGGATGTAAATCTAACATCATTCGCAACCCTGAAGCAAGTCCGCTCGTGCCCCCTCGTCCAGATGCTACTGCGAGACCGTCAGCCTCGATCGATCTCTGGCAAGCAGCAGTTCCTCGCTGGCGAGCTCAACGGCGCTTTGCTTCCTTCGAAGTCCTCAATCCCGAGCTGGTCGTCTGCCATATCGATGAGGCGTATCCTACCATCGAGCTTCCATCACCAAGGGGCGTGGTTACATCCCCGCCGATGAGAAGCAGGTCGATACGGCTCAGGACAATGAGCTGCAGACGATCGCCATCGACTCGATCTATACGCCTATCCGTAATGTCAAGTACTCACGGAGAACTATCGTGCAGAGCAGAAGACTGACTACGAGAAGCTGACCCTCGAGATCACCACTGATGGGAGCATTCACCCACAGCAGGCACTGCAAGGAAGCAGCTGCTATCCCTCATCGAGCACTTCAGCCTCTTCACCGCGGCTCCTGTCGAAGTCGAAGAGAATGTAGTCGTCGAGGAAAGTGACGAGGAGGTCGTCGATCAGCAGGAGCTGACCGTGGCTGAGCTCCTCCGTACTGATCTGAAGGATCTCGATCTCTCTGTCCGTGCGCAGAACTGCTCTCGCTCCGGCAACGTATTCCGTCTGGCCGACCTCGTCGTCCTGACGCGGATACGCTTTCGGCAAGTTCCGCAACTTGGTAAGAAGTCCATGGACGAGCTCAACGAGCTTATGGAGCGTCTCGGCCTCCTTCGGGATGGATGTTAGCAAGCACAATTTAGATAATGACCAAGCAGAAAGATGAGACATAATAAGAAATTCAACTCATCTCGGTCGAAGCAGAGGCGCACCAGCGAGGCTAGTGCTTTCCAACATGGCTGCATCGCTCATCCCGCACAAGCGCATCTTCACGACGGTCGCTAAGGCAAAGGCTCTTCGCGTATATGTCGAGCCCCTGCTGACCGCGCTAAGGAAGACTCCACGCACGCACGTCGTATCGTCTTCGCTGAGCTGCAGAATAAGTATGCCGTCGAGCGAACCTTCGGCCCTGTTGCTGAAAAGATCGCTGACCGTCCTGGTGGCTACACCCGCATCCTCAAGACGGGGAACCGCCTCGGTGACAACGCTGCTGTCTGCTTCATCGAGCCGAGACCACAACGAGAACATGCTCAGCGAAAAAGGCTGACAAGAAGGCTGCCCTAAGACGCGTCGTTCGCGCCGCTCTCACGAAGGCTACGGCTGAAGCTCCTGCCGCTGAAAGCGCAGAATAGTAGCTGCCCCTTCGATATTTATCGGCGAGTGCCTGCTGTGACTTGGTCGCAGTGGGCACTTCTGTTTATGCCTCTGCCCGCGTGAACTGGCATCGCAGCCCCTGTTCACTGCCTCGGATACCTCCTTGGGAGGAGTGTCCTGCACGCCTCATCCTTCTTCTTTTCCGACCGCTAGTAAGTGAGTCCCAAACCAATAGTGCTACGTGCTCGCACCACTATTGCTCCGCACGCGCACCAATAGTGGTATGTGGGATGCACCACTACTGCTCGGTGTGAAGTGCTATTGATCAGGAGACTATTTGTGTGTACTGAAAAAGTTGACAGTGGGACAGGGTGTTAGGATATGGGCTTTACAGACTCGGTTCATTAGAGCGAGATGTGGTTTACAGACTCGCGCGATACTACAGCGAGCGTTTACAGAGGTCAAAGATAGCTTTTATTTGGGAGTCATCTATGTAGAGCTGCTGTGAATGTGCACTGGACTTTATAGCGGAGTTTAGTGCTGTAAAATAAGTATAATATCCTTATATTTGCATGAAATCAGATGATGAGATTATGTGCGTAATGGAAGGTGTTGTATCTGAGGTTAGCCAATATTTAGGCGCTACTATAGGGGAAAAGGTTACTTTTTCTCCACTTCCGATTTTCGCCTCAGTAAGCTTCCTCGTAGGGCTTATGGAGCCTTTTGAATTATACGTTGGCAGGGTACTGGGGATGACGTGGTCTTGGCTTATACGCCCTCAGAGTAGCTTTCATTTCACCTGTTGCTTCTGAAGCAACTGCTACTGTTGGAGCAGAAAGTGGGACATTTAGTGATCCTGTAGTCGAAAAATAGCCTCCCTAGCAATGTACAACGCCCTCGCTCACTTTCGTGTTAACTTTCATTATTCCAGGCAAGCAAAACAAGTTTTTGCCTGCTCTACTGGTCAATTTTCTGAAGGGAGCAAAAAGATCGGTGGTGATCCTCACTGAAGAGATCTCTCCCACCGCCCAAGTGCTGCTACCCTATCATCTCCAAGTTAGCTCGGCATGGGATGGATGCGAGGAGGCAGCCAAGGCACTAAGTGTTTCTACCCTCAGCCAATCGTGCAATCCGATGGCTATCTGCCAAAGGGCCCCTGCAGGTGAGTCAAGGGAAGACGAAGCGTATCAAAGTGCATGACACCAGGGAGGTCTTGTAGAAGGGCACTATCATTCCTAATGAGTCCTGTCGCTCGAGTCGTTTATACCGACCAAGAGATACAAGCCCCGAAGAGTGGGAATCAATGCACCTGCTAAATACACGATGCTCAATCCTCGAAGCAAGAGAGTGCTATGTGTTGAGCAAAAGCTGAGCTAAAGCAGCACTTTCTATCCCCTGTAAATGCCTCAGTATGGGCATAATGTTCTTGAGGTATGGTGCTACCTCCTGCATTGCTCAGCGACATTGATGCCGTTGATAAGTTGTCCCTATATCTCCTCTTTAGCGATATGGAGGACGAGCGAATACAAATCGAATTAGATAGATTACCCGTAGTATATGGTCAGAGGAATAGCCAAATTCAGAGAGTACTTTGAGGATTTTGAAGAGAGCTACGTCATAATAGGTGGTACAGCCTGCGAGATCCATGAAGAGAAGAATGCGCAGATACCGCGAGCAACTAAGGATATAGACCTAATACTGATAGTCGAGGCCCTGTCATACGACTTCGTAGTGCGCTTCGGGAGTTCGTCAGGATGGTAACTACGCATCGCGGCATATGGGGTGGAATGGCAGCCTTCATCGAAGCATGAATACTTATCGCTTCCAGCGTCCCGAGGATGATTGTTTCCTCATATCAGATCGAACTGTTTTCTCGGAGATTAGATGCCTTTCATCTACCCGATACCGTTCATTTGACCCCTATACCGACAGAGGTAGACTTATCCAGTCTTTCAGCGATCTTGATGAGTGATGATTATTATCACTTCACGATAGAGCATAGTCAAGAGGAGGAGGGAGCACATATCGCTAGCCTGAGAGTCTAATATGCTTGAAGTGTAAGGCTTTATATTGATATGGTTGCTCGCCGTGAGGGAGGGGAGCATATAGATAGCAAAAGAGATAGGGAAGCATAAGAAGGATGTATTTAGGTTACTGGCTATGTTAGCACCCTCAGTCAACGGTTTTTGCCACCTGATACATCCGTAGCGACTTGTCTATGTTCGCACACATGGTACAAGATGATCTACCCAATGCAGACTTTATGAAGGCTGTTGGTCTTGGGACAATGACCAGCGAGCGATTGCTGTCTCTTCTTAAGGAGTGTTTCCTTTAGGTTGGGGACCCCTCGAATGACAGGGCTAGCTGACGTGTGGGCTGATGCTGAGAGGTATTTAGCATAAAATGCCTATATTTGTCTCTGTATAAGCTCCATTGATGGGGAATTAGGTCGTCTTAGCAGAAACCAAGTCCGGTGAGATCGAGTAGCGCACAGACCGTGTGGCTCCGTTTTTGCCCTCTGTATAGGGGGAGAGGGAGCAGGATGCCCCTCCATTTTCTCCTAAACCACCTCCTCACGTAGCCCCTCTCTGACCCGCTTTTAGGTCGGAGAGGGGCTACGCATCTGTGGCATGCCCTGAGCATCGCCACATGGATGCCGAGTGCGTTACATAAAGAGACAGAATGTGCCCCCACATTCTCGGTCATATCATCTAACTCTGGCTTTGGGGACCGATAGATTACTCTTAGTGATGAGAAAAACGTACCCATTCCTTTTAGCGAGTATCGCTACATTATTCCTCCTGGCGGGTGCAAGAAGGATGCGCCGAATGCGGATCCTGCACCACCTCCCTCCCATTCGTCGATGCCTGCCTTGCCTCCTGCCCCCTGCACGCCTGTCCGCGGAGGTAGAGACGCAGGACAATGTGATGGTCTATACCCCACCCAAGGGGAGGAGGAAGCCTACATCGTCTCCCTACGAAGACAATACCTCCTGACTCAGCTATCCCCAGGAGGCACGTAGCCTGCGTGGTGCTACCGCTCTGATCTATGGACATACCTCGGGGCGTGTTTAAGCCTCAGCTGCCCAAGGCCCATGACATCATCTGTATCGAGGGGAATAAGAAGATCCCCTGATGGCTTGACTCGCAGAGATCGAGAGCATCACGCCCTATGGGGCTGGAGATGTGCAGAAGCTCGAAGCTTTCACCGCCTCAATCAAGGAGCTATGACATCAACCACGATCACACGATCAATGTCGTGAAGCTCATCGGGGCTACTGAAGGTACTTCGGTGAAGGTGGACTTTCTAAGCTCTAGTCGCGGGGATGTGATCTCAGGACGAGCCAACTCGAAGGTCGAAACCTCCCTTCAAGGCAAGCTCTCACCTTAGATCAGGGCGAGCTGTCATCAAGGTGAATGTGGATCCTCTTGCCCTGCTGAAAGACCGTCCCAAGAGCCTTTCAAGTCTGATCTGAGCTTGCCCTGAGATGGAAGTCTCTCGATCCGCCTGCGTATCAAGAAGCGTGCTATGGCTGACTTCCCCAGACCTCTCTCGAGGTGTCTGCCGTCGGCTCTGTAGATATTGATATTGATGCTGAGCTGCAGGCTGAGCTTTCCAAGAAGTATGCGGGAAGCGTGTTCGCCTCATCGACCATCAAGCTCCCCTGATACCCCTGGGCCTCCAGCCTCAATCTGGTCATGCACCTGACCACCGACTTGAATTCTCCTTAGAGGGAAGGTTCACTGCCAAGATGAAGATCTTCCAGTATCATAACCCTCATGAGTATGCGATAGGTTATGATGTCCATCGCCCCGGTCGCTGGTATGCTGAGGGAATGACCGTCTGGGATCAGCCACAGAGTGGTTCAAGAACTGGTCGCTCGAGGGTAATTCACCTGGAAGCCCATACAGTCGGGAATCAGCTGTACGATCAATGGCTGGGAAGGGCTCTCTGCTTCCTGGGGGCTGGTATCACTTCGGATAACCAAATCAAGCGTGTACAGGCACAAGGTGATGGCATGATTAGCTCCAAGAGTACGATCGAGCCCTACCTCTGTGCAGGTATTTTCGTCTTCCGCCCAGGTGTAGTCGAATGGTTAGAGTACAGTGGAGCGGAAACTTCAGTCTGTCGAATGCGAAGACTATATTTGACAAGCGAGTTTTAAGTCTCGATCTGGGATGTGAAGGTTGGACCCCTAAGGAGCCGTGGGATGTCAAGCCGAGTGAGGCACTCGTAGCTAAGTTCACGCGCAATCTCAAGAACCCTATTGAGATCCCTTGAGTATGGGATGTGTCTTGCCGAGCATAATCAGCCGAAGATCAGTGACCGTAAGCTGAAGTATGAGGGGCGCAAAGTACGCTGGACTACACCGTAAAGGCTACGGGGCTTGCTCTTCGCGACCGAATACTTTGCCGTGGCTACGTGATGTATAAGAAGGGTGGGGCGACGCTCGTCGCTTATAGCCGTGTCCTGCCATTCACGACTGGAGAAGGTGATAGCGGTGTGTCTCCTCGAGGGCGTGGTCATAGAGAACGGAGTCTTAAAGACTTGGCCAAACACCTCCATCCCTGAGAGCGGACATGTCACGATTCCGGAGTGAGGTGACTAGGATCGAAAATTATGCGTTCTCTGGTTGCTCTCGCCTGGAAGTCGATTACCTTCCCGAATAAGCTTTAAGGAGATTGGTTACGCCACGTTCAATGCTTGTACTCAGCTTCAAGAGGTCACGAGATACCTAATTCTGTGACTAACATTGGGGGCAGTGCTTTTAATGGGTGTAGTAATCTCCATACGGTTACTCTTCCCAGTAAGCTTCAAATATTGAGTAACTATGTCTTCCAATGGTTGTCAGGCTCTAAAAGCTATCCATACGAAGGAGTACACTACAATTGGCATCTCTGCTTTTTGAGGGCTGCACACGCCTTGCAAAGGTCGAGCTTACTGATGCCTTGACAAGTATTGCATCTAACGCTTTTAAGGACTGTCGTAGCTTAACGCAGGACTCTTCCCCAACTCTGTGACCAGTGTTGGTGAGCATTGTCTCCAACAATGTCTTTAAGCTGAAAGATGCTGCTATCCGAGAGTATGATGACGCTATTGTTGAGCTTATTTATGATTGCTGCAGTTCAGATACAGATTACTCTACCAGAGAAAATAGGATGGGTAGAGGAAGACGCTTTTGCTAACTGTATTGCACTTAAGTCAATAAAGTCCAAAGCACTCTATCCACCTGTAGTTATGCACAACGGCTTTTCCGGCTACAAGCTAATCTATTCAGGTGTTTAATTGTCCCAGTCGGCTCTAAGGACCTCGTATGCGAAGCACTCGGGCTGGGGGCACTGTAATCCCATCGTAGAGGAAGACTAAGCCGTCCGTTCCTTTTCTGCACGATATATCGCCAGCGCACTTGTCGCAAGCAAGTGTGCTGGCGATATGTCGTTTCTTCGGCGCACGGTTCTTACCGCTTTCGCCTCCTCTGCCAGCTGATGCTGAGAGGCATTTAGCATAAAATGCCCATATTTGTCTCTGTATAGTCCCATTGATGGGGAATTAGGTCGTCTTAGCAGAAACCAAGTCCGTGAGATCGAGTAGCGCACAGACCGTGTGGCTCCGTTTTGCCCCTGTACAGGGGGAGAGGGGAGCATCCTGCTCCCCTCTCTATTTCTCCTAAACCACCTCCCCTCCATGAGCCCCTCTCCGACCCGCTTTTAGGGTCGGAGAGGGGCCATGTGCGTCTGTGGCATGCCCTGAGCATCGCCACTATGGATGCCGATGAGCCTATTGCATCGCAAGTCCAGCCAAAGGACAAGCACCGCTTTGTCATTTTGGAGCCCGTGCAACGGCTCCCCTGATGCTGCTTCACAAAAGAGACAGAATGTGCCCCCTCACATTCTCAGTCATATCATCTAATCTCTGGCTTGGGGACCAGATAGATTACTCTTTAGTGATGAGAAAAACGTACTCATTCCTTTTAGCGAGTATCGCTACATTATTCCTCCTGGCGGGGTGTGAAGGATGCGCCGAATGCGGATCCTGCACCACCTCCCTCCCATTCGTCGATGCCCTGCCTTACCTCCTGCCCCTGCGCAGCCTGTCATGGAGGTAGAGACGCAGGACAATGTGATGGTCTATACCCACCCTAAGGGAGAGGAGGAAGCCTACATCGTCTCCTACGAAGACAATACCCTCCTGATCAAGTATCCCCAGGAGGCGCGTAGCCTGCGTGGTACTACCGCTTCGATCTATGGACATACCTCGGGGGGCGTCTTTAAGCCCAGCGTGCCCAAGGCTCATGACATCATCTGTATCGAGGGAACAAGAAGATCCCTGATGAGCTTTGATCGCAGAGATCGAGAGCATCACGCCCTATGGGGCTGGAGATGTGCAGAAGCTCAAGCTGAAGCCTACCGCCCTCAATCAAGTAGCGAAGCGACATCAACTACGACAACACGATCAATGTCGTGAAGCTCATCAGGGCTACTGAAGGAAGTTCGGTGAAAGGTGGACTTCTCTAAGCTCTTAGTCGAGGGGATGTGATTTCAGGACGAACCAACTCGAAGGTCGAAACACTCCCTTCAAAGGCAAGCCTCACCTTAGATCAGGGCAGAGCTTGTCATCAAGGTGAATGCTGACCCTCTTGCCCTGCTGAAAGACCGTCCCCAAGAGCCTCAAGTCTGATCTGAGCTTTGCCCTGAGATGGAAGCCTTCGATCCGCTTGCGTATCAAGAAGCGTGCTACGGCTGACCTCCCAGACCTCTTTGAGGTGTCCGCTGTCGGCTCTGTGGATATTGATATCGATGCTGAGCTGCAAGCTGAGCTCTCCAAGAAGTATGCTGGGAAGCGTGTTCGCCTATCGACCATCAAGCTCCCTCGATACCCCTGGGCTCTCCAGCCTTCAATCTGGTCATGTACTGACCACCGACTTGGAGTTCTCCTTAGAAGGGAAGGTTCATGCCAAGATGAAGATCTTCCAGTATCATAATCCCTATGAGTATGCGATAGGCTACGATGTCCATCGCCCCGGTCGCTGGTATGCTGGAGGGAATGACCGTCTGGGATCAGCCACAGAGTGGTTCAAGAACTGGTCGATCGAGGGTAATCTTCACCTCGAAGCCTCATACAGTCGGGGATCAGCTGTACGATCAATGGCTGGGAAAGGACTCTCTGCTTCCCTGGGGGCTGGTATCACTTCGGACAACCAAATCAAGGTACAGGCGCAAGGTGATGGCATGATTAGCTTCAAGAGTACGATCGAGCCCTACCTCTTTTGCAGGTATTGTCTTCCGCCCAGGTATAGTCAGAATGGTTGGAGTACAGTGCGGAGCGGAACTCAGTCTGTCGAATGCGAAGACTATATTTGACAAGGAGTTTAAGTCTGACTGGGATGTGAAGGTTGAGCCCAAGGAGCCGTGGGATGTCAAGCCGAGTGAGGCACTTCTAGAGGCTAAATTCACGCGCAATCTCAAGAACCCCATTGAGATCCTTGAGTATGGGATGTGCCTTGCTGAGCATAATCAGCCGAAGATCAGTGACCGTAAGCTGAAGTATGAGGGGCGCAAAGTACTCTGGACTACACCGTAAAGGCTACGGGGCTTGCTCCTGCGACCGAATACTTCTGCCGTGGCTACGTGATGTATAAGAAGGGTGGGGCGACACTCGTTGCTTATAGCCGTGTCCTATCGTTCACGACTGGAGAAGGCGATAGCGGTGTGCTGCCCGAGGGCGTTGTCATCGAGAACGGTGTCTTAAAGACTTGGCCCAACACCTCCATCCCCGAGAACGGGCATGTCACGATCCCGAGTGAGGTGACTACGATTGAACCTCAAGCATTCATAAATTGCTTCGCCTGAAGTCCATCACCTTCCCGAGTAAGCTTAGGGTGATTGGTTACAATGCATTCTATGCATGCACTCAACTGCAAGAGGTCACGCTACCTAATTCCGTGACCGACATAGGAACTGGAGCTTTTTATGGATGCATTAATCTCCACACGGTTACTCTTCCCAATAAGCTGCAAGTCTTGCCAGTGGCGGAGTTTTTAATGGCTGTCAGGCTCTGAAAGCTATTCATACCAAGAGTGTACATACAATCAAGGCTGAGGCATTTAAAGGATGTACAGTCTTACAAAAAGTCGAGTTTACTGATGCCTTGACGAGCCTTTGGTGATCGTGCTTTTTCTGGACTGTCGTAGCTTGACACAGATAACTCTCCCTCAACTCTGTTACTGATGTTGACAACTTTTGTTTTAGTGGCTGTCTTAAGCTAAAAGATGTGCAGCTCTCTGAGAGTATGACTTATATTAGTAGTAGGCTTATTTGCAGATTGCCGTAGATCTGACACAGATTACCCTGCCAGAGAGAATAGTATGGGTAGATGATAACGCTTTTACTAACTGCATTGCACTTAAGTCAATAAAGTCCAAAAGCACTCTATCCTCCTTCAGTTAAGCGAATAACTATTCTGGATATAAGCTAATCTATTCAGGTAAGCTGGTTGTCCCAGTCGGCTCTAAGGACTCGTATGCAAAGAGTACGGGCTGGGGACTGCAATCCCATCGTGAGAGGAAGACTAAGTCGTCCGTTCCTCTTCTGTACTGTATATCGTCAGCGCACTTCCTTCGGTACGTGCGCTGGCGATATGTTGCTTCATAGGCGCACGCTTGTTACCGCTTTCTGCCTCCCTCTACGGTCACAATTGTGGGTGTAAATGCCCTACTCGGTGATTGCGGGCTTTTTGTACCTTTGCGGTGCTTTGCGTAATCTCTGTCAGGAATATATATTGAGTGTGGCCTTACTGGTTGCTTTTTCCTTCTAGCAGTGCATCTCTATCAGATGCACTGCAGAAGGGGGCTTTGTATGGGGCGTGTCGGAGGAGGAATAGTGGGGGAGGGGCAGAGCAATAGTCGTTTGCGTTCATCCCACTATTGGTGCCATATGCGAACCAATAGTGGAATGCATGTGAAACCTATATTGGTCTGCGAGTGAACCTATATTGGTCCGCATACGAACCACTATTGGTCGCGCGCGTGACCTATATATGAGACCATTGCGCAAGCCCACCTCCCTACAGCTTCCACCTTCTTGCCTCGAAAATTGGGATCTTTAGGCTGAGAAGTGGGATACCTGCACCTCCCCCTTGCCCCCTTCCCGGGAGGATCATCCTCCCGAGAGGGGGCTTTTCTGGGCTAGTTGGTGCTCTGGAGCACAAGAAGCCTAGGCATACGCTTCAGATTGTATGCCATAGCCTCCAAGATATTCTGTGTATGCGTTCGCTCAAGCCCTCGGTAGCGACATCGCCCTCCTGAAAACCACCTTCGAATACTCCCGAAGGTGCGCTCTATCAAACAGCGTATTTTGCTGATGCCGTTATTCAGTTCACGTTGTCGCTCTGTAAGCTTCATCCCCTTCTGCGCTTTGAGCATAATCCCATCAATCAAGCTGCGCTCAAAGGAGACAAGCCGAGTTCTTCTTACTACAATAACCTTTATCGGCAAGGACACTAACGCCCTGCGTAAGCTCAGCCTTCTCTATCAGCTCGGGCAATACCACCGTATCGGCACAATTGGCTGGCGTGGTAATTATGCTCTCCACCAACCCTTGCCCATCGGTCAGCACGTGCTTTTTGTACCCGTAGCGATAGTGTCTGCCTTTGCGCACCCAACGAGCTTCCGTATCCACCCCTGGTTTGCGACTTTTTAGCTCATACTGATAAGCCTGCTCTTGGGCTTGCTCTTCTTCGGTGCGCAAGTCCTCTCGGTCGTCGGCCACTTTGATGAGGATACTCCCATCGGGAGCGTGCGGGCTATCCACAATGCTCGCATCCACAATAGCCCCTTGGTCAATACGGCTAATCCCGTGCTTCTTGAACTGCTTATTCAGCTCGCGAAGGAGCTTGTCCATAATCCCCAAGCGGGTCAGTTCAGCGCGGAAGCGACAGATGGTGCTGTGGTCTGGAGCTGGAAGGCCCATATCCAAGAGGAGGAATTCACTGAAGAGGAGGGAGTCGTTGATCCGTTCTTCGACTTCGTAATCACTCAGGCCGTACCAGGTCTGAAGCAGTAGGGTCTTGAACATCATCAAGGCATCATAGGCGGATTGCCGGTGGCGTTCTGGGTCTTTGTATACTTCTTGTTGAGTAGTGTGCGAATACCTCGCCAGTCAACGCAAGCGCTGATCTGTCGAAGGAACAAGTGCTTCATGCGGTCGCGACGCACCTGCGTATAAACTTGCAGGAAGCTCGGAGCGGATTCGGTTTGTTTGGTAGGCATAGCTATACGACTGTTTTAGTTGTGAAGGTGCTAAATATCAGCGGTATACAAAATAATCAAAATCCTGTAGTCCTCGGAAATGCCGTGCAATGGTCTCCTCTTGCATATCCTGAGTGATCTAAGTGCTGATTGATTAAAAATTTATACCTTCGTACTGCCTTGGAATGGCGCTTCCGTCGAGCCTTGATTTGAGAGATTCTATATCCGGAATATCGCTTTCTTCTTTAGATATGGAATGTTCGCTATGCTTCTCTACTCGATCATTGTGGTCACTCTCGTTAGAGAGGCTTGATAGTGTTCGCTTGCTATGGGCATTGCTATTTAGAGGTTATTGTCAAACAAAGTTCCATCCATACATCCATTACTCATGAGCTCTCTCTCTTGCCCCACAGATATCCAGCCCTTGGTTTCCGTTATTATCCCAATTTATAATGTTGAGAAGTATTTGGATGAGTGCGTTGAATCAGTGCGTAACCAAACTTATAAGAATCTAGAGATTATCCTTGTTGATGATGGTTCCCCTGATGCTTGTGGCGCTATGTGCGATGCCTATGCAGCGCAAGATGATCGTGTCCGTGTGATCCATCGTGAGAATGGAGGCCTTTCGGCAGCACGTAATAGCGGTATGGAGGTGGCAACAGGGGAGTTTGTTGCCTTTTTGGATAGCGATGATTGGATGTATATAGGAGCGATCGAGGGGTATATGAAGTGCTTTGCAAAGTATCCGGAATTAGACTTAGTGGAGTCTCGTATCTATTTCTCTGGATCGGGTAAGCCCTCCAACGTGGGAGAGTATATTGTCGAACCTCAGCTCGAGGATAGATTGCTCTCTGGGAGTGAGCTTATTCATCACTTTTGTACACATCCTTACACCTCTTCCTTACCTGCCGCTTGGAATAAGTGCTATCGAGCACAGTTGGTGCAAGGACATCGCTTTGTCGAAGGACGTGTATATGAAGACTTGGAGTTTCAGCTTCGATTGTATCCTCACGTTAAGGCTTATTTACTGTGGGGACAAGTGAATTACTACTATCGCGAAGGTAGAGAAGGTGCTATTACGGAGACTTCGGTTGACAAGGTAATCCCGAGGCTCATGGATTCTTACGAGAATATGAAGCAGATTATACTTGATATAGAGGCTCAGATCGCCCGGGGTGAGATGATGTCTGGGAGTATATCTGCCGAGGAGCATCGACGCTATGTTATTATGCAGTTTATGACGGATATCATCAATCCTCCTTTCTGTGATATACGTAGTTCGTATGTACGCTCCGTGCTAATTCCAGTGCAGAAGCCTTATGTTAAGTTCTTGGCATCACGCCCTTATGTGAGTTCGCATAGGCATATGAGGTTGGCCCACCGTATCATGGCTTTCTCTTATACATTTTACATGAGAGTTTATCTGCCTATCTTCTTAAAGTACCTAGAAGTCAAGGCGAAGCGGAGGGCGCACCGTTAGCTGAAGGCGGCATTTTTGCATAATGCTTGGGCTGCCATCTTGTGAATAGGCTTCGTCTTTATCTATCGAGGTAGAGATAATCATAGTGAGTTGATATGCAAGAATCCGATCTAATGGCAATAGTCATTGGATCAGATTCTTGTTTTTTTAAAGTATGCTCAACGTAAACGTCTTGATATGTTGGGCTGCATTTAAGTACGCAGGATTGTAGTGAGTGTCTATTAGGAGACCATTGCGCAAGCCCACCTCTTCATAGCTTTCACCTTCTTGCCTCGAAAATCGGGATCTTTAGGCTGAGAACTGGGATGCCTGTCTCTCCCCCTTGCCCCCTCTCGGAAGGATCATCCTTCCGAGAGGGGGCTTTTCTAGGGCTATTGTGTGCTCTGGAGCACAAGAAGCCCAGGCATACGCTTCAGATTGTATGCCATAGCTTCCAAGACATTCTGTGTATGCGTTCGCTCAAGCCCTCGGTAGCGACATCGCCCTCCTGAAAACCACCTTCGAATACTCCCGAAGGTACGCTCTATCAAACAGCGTGTCTTGCTGATAAGATTATTGAACTCACGTTGTCGCTCTGTGAGCTTCATCCCCTTCTGCACCTTGAGCATAATCCCATCAATCAAGCCGTGCTCAAGGAGACAAGCCGAGTTCTTCTTGCTACAATAACCTTTATCGGCAAGGACACTAATGCCCTGCGTAAGCTCAGCCTTCTCGATCAGCTGGGGCAATACCACCGTATCGACACAATTGGCTGGCGTGGTAATTACGCTCTCCAGCAACCCTTGCCCATCGGTCAGCACGTGCTTTTTGTACCCGTAGCGATAGTGCCTGCCTTTGCGCACCCAACGAGCTTCCGTATCGCCCCCGGGCTTGCGACTTTTCAGCTCATACTGATAAGCCGCTCTTGGGCTTGCTCTTCTTCGGTGTGCAAGTCCTCTCGATCGTCTGCCACTTCAATGAGGATACTTCCATCGGGAGCGTGCGGGCTATCCACAATGCTCGCATCCACGATAGCCCCTTGGTCAATACGGCTAATCCTGTGCTTCTTGAACAGCTTATTCAGTTCGCGAAGGAGCTTGTCCATAATCCCCAAGCGGGTCAGTTCAGCGCGGAAGCGACAGATGGTGCTGTGGTCTGGAGCTGGAAGGCCCATATCCAAGAGGAAAAATTCGCTGAAGAGGAGGGAGTCGTTGATCCGTTCTTCGACTTCATAATCACTCAGGCCATATCAGGTCTGAAGCAGTAGGATCTTGAACATCATCAAGGCATCATAGGCTGGATTGCCTGTGGCGTTCTGGGTCTTTGTATACTTCTTGTTGAGGAGTGTGCGAATACCTCGCCAGTCAACGCAAGCGCTGATCTGTCGAAGGAACGAGTGCTTCATATCTTCATACGGTCGCGACGCACCTGCGTATAAACTTGCAGGAAGCTCGGAGCGGATTCGGTTTGTTTGGTAGGCATAGCTATACGACTGTTTTTTGGGGTTGTGAAGATGCTAAATATCAACGGTATACGAAATACTTAAAACCCAGTACACCTTTGAAATGCCGTGCAATGGTCTCATATATAGGTTGACACACCCTTCCCTCGGAGAGGTGGGGTAGAGGATGGTGAGGAGGGAGCTTCAGCGACGCCTTTTTCCTCCTGCCCCTTGGGTGGGGGAGGCGGTCGTCGGGGGTGAATCGTCGTACGTGTTGCGTGATAAGGCCTTGTGATTGCGCGCTTTTTTGTACCTTTGCGACGCTTTGCGTAATCTCTGTCAGGAATATATGTATAAGTGTGGCCTGTTATATTGCGTTTAGTGTAGTACTAATCAAATAAGCTAAAGGACAAACAATGGACTTTATTAAGATCGTCAACGAAGCTTTCGCTACTGGTAAGAGCCACCCCGCCTTCCGTAGTGGTGACACTATCACCGTTGACTACCGCATCAGCGAAGGGGGTAAGGAGCGTATCCAGCGCTATCGTGGCGTCGTCATCCGCATCAGCGGTCACGGTGACAAGAAGCGTTTCACGGTTCGTAAGATCAGCGAAGGTGTAGGCGTAGAGCGTATCTTCACGATCGAAAGCCCCTTCATCGAAAAGATTACTGTCGAGAAGTTCGGTAAGGTACGTCGCGCTAAGCTCTACTACCTCCGTGCCCTCACCGGTAAGAAGGCGCGCATCAAGGAGCGCCGCTACGTCGCTGAGAAGTAAGAAGACCTCGGGGATCTCTTCCGCTTCACGGCGGACGGGTGCCCCAAGCCTTCATGCCAAGCATACAGCCCCATCGCCGACACGCTCGGTGATGGGGCTGATGCTTGCTTATCCCCTCGGGGGATAGCCAGCTTATATCCACATAGATGTTGATGAAAAGAATTTCCACTTCACTTGCCCTCATGGCTCTTGCCGTGGCTTTCGCTTCGTGTGATGACCCCATCACGCGCAAGGAGCGCAGCCTCATCGATCGCCAGTACAAGGAGGGTGTACTCACCGCCAGCCAGAGCTTCGACTTCACGCGCTGGATCGATGTGAGCAAGGGCGCCTATCGTCTACCCGCTATCAGCGCTGACGAAGACGCTAAGAATACCTATTGGGCCTCGGCCAGCAATCAGGGCTACACCATGCTCGCCTCTTCGCCTACGGACTATCCCGTCGTGCCACTTGAGGAGAATGGAGCGGCTCATGGCGCCATCATCCGATCGATTAAGGGCTTCTACTTCTTCGGTATCGGGACGAACGTCATCGCAGGTGCCCTCTATACGGGTCAGGTCGATGCGCGCAATCTCGTGGGGAAGCCCCTTGAGTCGACGCTCTTCGGTCAGCCTTACTCCAGCGGTATCCCCGAGATCGTGGACTTCACCTATCAGTACAAGGCGGGGAGAAGGTCATCCATGGGCAGGATAAGAAGGTCGAGCTTCCCAGCGAAGACCGTGCCGCTGTCTCGGCTGTCTTCTACGAAGTCACCGACGATGCGAGCTACCTCAATGGCGTGACGCTGCAGACGGATGCGCGCATCGTGGCGAAGGGCTACGTCGAGCTGGAGCCTACGACTCCCGCTGACACGTGGCAGACCTATCGCCTGCGTCTCACGCCCGTCGACGAAGCACGCTACGAAGCCGTGGACTTCACGACGAAGAAGTATCGTCTGGCTCTGGTCTTCTCCTCGAGCTTCCGTGGTGCCGAGTACATCGGTGCTGTGGGTAGTGAGCTACGCCTGCGCGAGGTCAAGCTCCAGGACCGCATTAAGCCCCATCATTAGTCCTGCCGTATGAAGATGATTCGAACGCTCCTCCTCGGCCTCTCTCTTGGCCTCCTCGCACTCCCCGCTCGCGCCGCTGAGACGGGTGACGAGCAGCCCTCACGCCTCGGTGTAGGCGTGCACCTCGGCTTCAACATCGGTGGTGCTCTGCCTCCCTCCGTACCCAAGCCCGTCAAGAAGGTCACGGCCTTCATGCCCTGGGGGTACGCCCAACGTGGGGCTGGACCTCTCTTACCGCCTCACGCCTGCAAGCCCCTTCTCCCTCCTCCTCGGGCTGGAGTACGATATCCGTAGCTTTAGCACCACCGTCCAAGCCGAAGATATGCCCATCCGCTATCAGAGTGAGGACTTCAAGGAGCAGCACTACACGGGCTACCAGCGTGTCGAGATGGATACCCGCTATGTCGTGGTGCCCGTGGGGGTGAGCTACGCTCTGCCCTAATAGCTCCTTCCGCCTCATGGCTGGGGGCTACTATGCTCACGCGCTCAAGCGTAAGTTCACCGCTAAGCTCGATGGTGACGGCCTCATGGATGGTCGTGTCTATCAGGAGGGCGCGGTGCTTGCCTTCAGCCTCGGGGACTTCCTCGTGCGCAATGACGTCGGTGTGCGCTTCGGTGCAGACTATCAGATCGACCCGCACTGGGGGCTTACGGCGCGTATGAACGTAGGTCTGCCGAAGATCTTTGATAAGAGCTTCGAGGTCATGCCTTACTCGCTCCGCCACGTCTTCCTCAACCTCGGCGTCAGCTACCGCATCAATCGATAGCCCCGCTGCGAGCGATATCCGCTAATACACTCCGCCCCGCTATGTCTCACCAACGAGTGAGCATAGCGGGGCGAGATGCTGAGGAGGATAGGGAGACTACTGGAGTAGACGAGATCTTCTCCTCGAGGCGCTGTAGCTCGTTGCGCAGGCGGGCGGCATCGACGAAGTTGAGTTCCTTGGCGGCAGCCATCATCTCGCTGCGCTTCGTCTCGGCGAGCTCGCGGAGCTGGTCGAGCGAGAGGAACTGCTCGATGGGGTCTTCGACAGCTGCCTCGGGCGAAGCCTCGATATAGGGGATGGCTTCGTCGGCGCCCTTCTTGTCGGGGAAGGCGGAGGAGCTATTCTTGACGATCTGCTGGGGTGTGATGCCGTTGGCTTCGTTGTAAGCGATCTGCTTGGCACGGCGGCGGGCGGTCTCGTCCATCGTCAGGCGCATGCTCTCGGTGATGTGGTCGGCGTAGAAGATGACGCGGCCGTTGACGTTTCGCGCGGCACGCCCTGCCGTCTGCGTCAGCGAGCGGTGGCTACGCAGGAAGCCTTCCTTGTCGGCATCGAGGACGGCGACGAGGGCTACCTCGGGTAGGTCAAGGCCTTCACGCAGGAGGTTCACACCGATGAGCACGTCATAGACGCCCTTACGCAGGTCCTCCATGATCTGCACGCGCGTCAGCGTATCGACGTCGCTGTGGATGTAGCTACATGAGACGCCGTGCTTGATGAGGTACTCGGAGAGCTCCTCGGCCATGCGCTTGGTGAGCGTGGTGACGAGCACGCGCTCGCCTCGCTCGATGGAGATCTGTATCTCATGCTCGAGGTCATCGACCTGATGGAGTGTGGGGCGTACCTCAATGGGCGGATCGAGAAGGCCCGTGGGGCGGATGAGCTGCTCGACGACGACGCCTTCGCTCTTGGTGAGCTCATATTCGGCGGGCGTCGCGCTGATATAGAGGATGCGTGGGGTGAGGTCGTCGAACTCCTCGAACTTCAGCGGTCTATTGTCCAGCGCAGCGGGCAGGCGGAAGCCGTACTCCACGAGGCTCGTCTTACGCGAGCGGTCACCGCCGTACATCGCATGGATCTGTGGCACGGTCACGTGGCTCTCGTCGATGATGAGGAGGAAGTCATTCGGGAAGTAGTCGAGGAGGCAGAAGGGGCGCTCACCAGGCTGGCGACCATCGAAGTAGCGGGAGTAGTTCTCGATCCCCGAGCAGTAGCCCAGCTCGCGGATCATCTCCAGATCATAGGTGGTACGCTCGTAGAGGCGCTTGGCTTCGAAGGCACGGCCTTCGTCCTCCAGCTCCTGCACGCGCTGACCGAGGTCGACGTCGATCTGCCCGACGGCGGAGTTGACCTGCTCCTGCGTCGTGACGAAGAGGTTTGAGGGGTGGACGATGAGGCGCGTCATCGGCCCGTATTCTCTACCGCTCTGTGGGTCGAAGGAAGCGATGCGCTCGATCTCATCGTCCCAGAAGGTCACACGATAGGCCACACCGTCGAAGCCTTCGATGGAGGGGAAGATATCGATGGTGTCGCCCTTGACACGGAAGTAGCCCGGGGTGAAGGTCAGGCGGTCGTTGACGTAGTGATTGAGGACCAGGTCACGCTTGAGCTGCTCCTGACTGTAGCGCTGTCCCTCTTGTAGGCGCAGGATCTTCTCCTCGAAGGCCTTGGGATCTGCCATACCATAGAGGCACGAGACGGAGGAGATCACGATGACATCCTCACGCCCCGAGAGGAGGGAAGCCGTAGCACGTAGGCGGAGCTTCTCGATCTCGGCATTGATCGCCATGTCCTTCTCGATATAGGTGTCGGAGGCGGCTATGTAGGCCTCGGGCTGGTAGTAGTCGTAGTACGAGACGAAGTACTCGACGGCATTGTCGGGGAAGAACGCCTTGAACTCCGCATAGAGCTGTGCTGCGAGGGTCTTATTGTGGCTAAGCACCAGCGTGGGCTTGCCGAGGCGGGCGATGACGTTGGCAGCGGTGAACGTCTTCCCCGAGCCCGTGACCCCGAGGAGCGTCTGGAAGGGGACACCCGACTCGAAGCCGTGGACGAGTTCGTCGATGGCCTGCGGTTGGTCTCCCGTGGGGCGGAAGCGTGAGGTGAGCTTGAAGGACATAGATGGAGCGATAGAGGGGATATAGAGGATATAGCGAGTGGGTCACCTCCACCCCCAGCAGCGGGTGATGGAGATGACCCACTGCTGGGGACTTAGATGGACCTGAGGGGTGGGCGATTACTTCGCCTGATGGACGGTGAGCTGTGGGAAGGGGAAGCCGATGCCAGCGGCATTGAACTCCTTATAGATACGCTCGTTGATATCGAAGAAGACGTCCCAGTAGTTCTCGTTTGCCGTCCAAGCACGGATGACAATGTTCACGCTGCTCGCACCGAGAGACAGCAGGGCGATGGTGTAGTCGGGGGTCTTGAGGATGCGTGAGTCGGACTCGATGATGCTGCGCAGGAGGTTGCGAGCGCGGTCGAAGTCCTCGTTGTACTCGATACCGATGGTCCAGTCGACACGGCGGGTATTCTCGTGCGAGTAGTTGACGACGCTGTTGCTGCTGAGGAGGCTGTTGGGGATGAAGGCGGTCTTGTTGTCGGGCGTCAGTACCTCGGTGTGGAAGAGACGGACGGCCTTGACCGTGCCATCAGTACCCTGCGACGAGATGAAGTCGCCGAGCTTGAAGGGCTTGGTGACGATGATGATGACCCCGCCAGCGAGATTCTGCAGCTGCCCACTGAGAGCCATACCGACAGCCAGACCCATAGAGGCCAGGACGGCGGCGAAGGATACGGACTTTCACGCCGAGCACACCAGCCAAGAAGAGGAAGAGGGCGATGTACAGTATCGCAGTGAAGATCGAGTCAAGGAGTGAGACGGCTACTCCCTCGATATTGCGGCGGCGGAGGATCCCGTTGAAGATCTTCTTCAGGCGGGTGATGACGACCTTACCGAGCCAGAAGAGGACGACTACGAGGATGACGCGCAGCCCGAAGTTGATACCAGCATTGAGCCACTCCTCGAGCATGCTCCGGCTGAACCAGTGCTTGATGTCAAGGTTGAGGGGCTGCGTGGCAGCTCCGATGGCTTCCTTGAGCTCGGAGCCTGCAGCCGAGTCAGCTGGTAGTATCTGTGCGAAGAAAAGAGGGTTCATAAGAGGAATAAGTTAGAATTGAATACTGGTTGATATATAGGATGGCTTAGCTATGCGAGGCTCTGCTGCCTACGCTCCTCCCGAGTGCGGTGTCTCCAGCGCAGGAAGAAGTAGAGCATGGTGAGCCCCTTGAGTATCGAGGAGATGGAGATCGCCCACCAGACAGCTCGGATACCCCAGCCCCACGAGGCGAAGAGCAGGACCATCGGGATGCGTAGGTACGTGCCGACGATGCTGACCGCTGCGGGGAGGTAGGTGCGTCCGAGCCCGTAGAAGAGCCCTTCGGCAGTGATCTCCAGCATCATGAAGGCCTGCGAGAGCCCGACGATGCCGAGGTAGACCGCACCTGCCTTGTAGGCGGCTTCCTCGGGGACGATGAGGGCGAAGATCTCTTCACCCCAGAAGACAAAGAGGATCGTCCCCAGTACGCCGATGATGAGCGTGAAGCTCAGGGCTCGGCAGAAGGCCGTATAGACGCGACGGAGCTTGCCAGCGGCGAAGTTCTGCCCGACGATAGTCGTCAGGGCTTCGGTGACGCCCGAGGCGGTATTCCACGTCAGCGACTCGATCTGCGCACCCGTCGTCATCGTCGCCACGCCGATATGCCCACCGAGAGTGGATACCTGACGGCCGATGTAGATGCTGACGAAGGCGAAGAGGACCTGCAGCGAGGCAGGGCGGTACACCTATCTGTAGGATGCGTCGTATCTGAGTCCAGTGTAGTCGGACGAGGAAGGGGAAGCCCCCGAAGAGCTTGTCACGCTTCACCTGATAGAGGAAGAGCAGGAGCACCAAGCCTTGGCTCACGACGGTAGCCAGTGCTGCACCCGACACCCCCCAGCCGAGGGTGAAGATGAAGAGCGGGTCAAGGAGCATATTCGTCGCCAGCCCGAGGATGGAGATACGGAAGGGCGTACGGCTATCGCCGATCGCATTGTAGATACCCGTGAAGGAGGCGGTGAGGTAGATGCTGGGGAAGCCTACGAGCGAGAGATAGAGGTAGCTCAAGCCCTCGGCACGTACGCTCGGGATGAGCGCATAGAGGTCAAGGAGATTGCCTGCAAAGAGCAGGTAGATCGCCAGCATCCCCACGCTCAGGAGGAGGCTCATGCAGACGTTCTGCGAGGCATAGCTCTTGGCTTCGTCACGACGACCAGCACCGATACCCTGTGAGATGGTTACTTCGCTCCCGATCTTATTGATGAGTGCGAAGGAGGCAGCTATCCAGAGGAAGACAGAGGCCGCACCCACCGCTGCTAAGGCTTGCGAGCTCAGTCGCCCCAGCCAAATCATATCGGTGATGTTGTAGGCGATCTGCACGAAGCTCGTCCCCATGATCGGCAGGGCGATGCGGTAGAGGTGGCTCGAGAGGTCGCCTTGGGTGAGGTCTCTTATCTTGTCTTGCATGTAAGTCTATAGGGGGATGTTACTTGAGGATGTGGATCCCGATCTTGTCTTGTAGGCGCACGATCACATAGGCTACGGCGATGCTTCCTACGAAGACGAGTGCCGAGCCCAGTTGCTCATAGACGGGCCCCATACCTGCGGCATAGAGCGCCTTGGAGATGATGGTCGCTACAGCGATGTGGAAGTAGTAGATGTTGCCCGAGTACTTGGCACCGATCGTCTCAGCCCACGTCCCCGCTCCGAAGCTCTTATGCTGTAGTGCCCAGATGAAGATGAGGACGGCGGTGACGAAGCTCCCGAAGAGCGCCCCAGCAGCATAGTCATAGCCGGCATGGAAGAGGAGGGCGCGCTCTCCATAGGCGAGAGCTACACCGAGAGCATAGAGTATGCCCCAGTGGTGGAACTCCTGTAGCTTGCTCTCGTGCTTGGCTATCAGGTAACCCCATCGACATGAAGGGGATGGAGTAGCTGATGGAGGTGTAGACGTAATAGTAGTAGTCTGCACGCTCATCAGTCAGTAGGAAGGAGTACTGACTGCCGAGTAGGCCGAAGATACATAGGGGAGTGAGGACCCAGATATAGCGCTGGATGCCGAGACGGAAGACTAAGGCTAGGACGAGGAGCCCCTGGATCATCGCCATGAGATACCATGTATGCCCCGAGAAGAGCGAGCCCGTGAGGAGGAGTGACCCAGCTGCTGGAAGGAGTTCAGTATGTTCCCATTATTTGGTAGCAGCCACGCCCAGTAGAAGAGCGAGACGACGAGGAAGATCTTGACCGTGCTACGGAGGGACTTCACCGCTCGCTGATAGCTCTTCTCCGCCTGAGGGCTATAGAGGAAATACCCTGAGATGAGGAAGAAGACACATACAGCACCCCATGGCGATGGGCTGTAGCATCACCTTGACTGCCCCCATAGGCGTGTGGCAAGTGACTACTAAGAAAGCGAAGAGACACTTGAGTATGTAGAGCGAATTGATCGCTGACGAAGCTGGTTTCATTGCTTGGCTATGAGAGGGCTTACTGAAGGATATGTATCCCCAGACGATCCTGGAGCTTGACGATGACGAAGGCCAGAAGGAGCGAGGCTGCGAAGACCCAGATAGCCCCTGTCTGCATATAGAAGGATCCCGCCCCAAGCTTGATGAAAATCGGAGCTATGACCGTCGCTACAGCGATGTGGAAATAGTAGATATTGCCCGAGTACTTAGCGCCGACAGTCTCTGCCCAGCTACCCGTACCGAAGCCCTTGTGAGTGATGCCCGTGAAGAAGAGGGCTACTGCGAAGAGGAAGCTCCCGATATAAGGACCTTCTCCGTGGTTATAACCATAACTGCGCAGTAAGGGTTGCTCCACGATGGCCAGAGTCAGCATAAGGAGCGTAAGCACCACCCAGGGAAGTGCGTGGGGATCTTGTCCTCATACTTCTTGATGAGGTAGCCAGCTGACATAAAGGGCAGAGCATAGCTTACGCTATTGAAGACATAGATTAGATTCTGCTGTTCGCCCCCTGTGATGAGGAAGGAGTACCTGCCTCCGAGGAGTGCCGTCAGCATCAGCGGTACGAAGACCCAGAGGTAGCGCCCCAGTCTCCAGTGCAGGGCAAGGCCGAGAACACATAGCCCCTGGAGCATCGCCATAAGGAACCATAGGTGTACCGTCGTCAGCTGCCCATAGATGAGGAAGTGCCACACCTGCACCCAGCTGCGGATGGTGTTGCCGTGGTTGGGGAGGATCATCAGCCAGTAGACGAGCGTGACGATGAGGAAGATGGGGACGATCTTCTTGATGGAGCGCCATGCTCGCTCAGCACTCTTTGACTCATCTGGTGAGTAGAGGAAGTATCCTGAGATCAGGAAGAAGATGGGGACGGCGCTCAGCGTCAGGGGATGAACCCCTACCTTAAATAGGTCTATGGGGGTATGCCCGATGACGACGAGCAGAGCGGCGAAGGCCTTCGCTACGTAGAGCGAGCTGACCGGTGGACGGCTGCTTCTTGTGGGAGATGTGGACGGGGCGGTAGTAGTCATCTCGTTATCGCTGAGGG
>BNJS01003821.1_pt1 | contig 131146 bp, 147 predicted proteins | sample 8540461 | NCBI WGS metagenome assembly BNJS01 (sample SAMD00202454, study PRJDB9452) | human saliva metagenome | isolation source: human saliva | place: Japan
CATTGTTCAGTACTATAACCTTAGTTATAGTGCCCTGCACATTGGTTCGTCTTGTTCAGTTTTCAAAGGTCTTTGTCGCTCTCGCGCGACAACTATATTAGTATATCACGCATCACTCGTCTTGTCAATATCTTTTTTCTATTTTTTTAAAAAAAGTTTTTTTCTTTTTTTAAAAATAGAAAACGAGAAGCGTATTCTTCTCGTTTTCTTATAATTATACAAGTTCTTTATATTTTTTCTGTTCTGCTTTATTTGCCCAAACGTAATGTCCAGGCTTGATTTCAACCATTTCTGGTTTGTCGGTTGAATAATCATGCTGATCAGGATCATAAACTTTCAGAACTTTTTTGCGTTCTAGAATTGGATCTGGAATAGGAACTGCAGACAGGAGAGATTGTGTATAAGGATGGATTGGATTGTTGAACAATTCTTCCGTTTCAGCTACCTCTACAATAACTCCTTTGTAAATAACCGCAATACGATCAGAGATAAATCGAACTACCGAAAGATCGTGCGCGATAAAGAGATAGGTCAAGCCCAATTCTTTTTGGAATTTCTTAAGAAGATTTAAAACTTGTGCACGTACTGATACGTCAAGAGCTGAAATTGGCTCGTCTGCAATAACAAATTCTGGTTCCATTACCAAGGCACGAGCAATCCCAATCCGTTGGCGTTGTCCACCAGAGAATTCATGAGGATAACGAGTCAAATGCTCTGCTAGAAGCCCCACTTCATGCATAATCTCTTTTACTTTACGTACTCGGTCTTCTTCATTTTCGAATAGGTGATAATTGTACAAACCTTCTGAAATTATGTAGTCGACTGTTGCACGTTCATTCAAACTCGCTGCCGGGTCTTGGAAGATCATTTGAATCTTACGGATTAATTCATTTTCATCCTTGCGAGATTGCTTCCCATTGATCTTTTTACCATTATATAGAATATCACCTGCACTAGTGTCATTCAAACCAATGATTGCACGACCAATCGTCGTCTTCCCACTACCTGACTCACCAACAAGAGAGAATGTTTCACCTTTATTGATGAAAAAATTTGCATTCTTTACAGCTACAAATTTTTTACTTCCTTCACCGAAGGAAATTTCTAGATCTTTAACTTCTATTAATTTTTCTGTCATTTCCTTCTCCTAGTCCTTGATTGTAGTGAATCCCATCTTCGCACTAATCTTTTCATGAAGATTATCAATGATTTCAGGTTTGTTTACTTTTGGTGCATCTTCATGCAAGAGCCACGTTTTAGCCCAATGTGTATCCGAAACATTGAAGACTGGTGGGTGTTCCTCGAAATCAATTTGCATGGCATAGTCAGAGCGCAAAGCAAAGGCATCACCTTTTACTGGCGAATACAATGATGGAGGAGTCCCTGGGATTGAATATAAATCACCTTTAGAGGTAGATAACTGTGGCAAACTTGAAAGGAGACTCCATGTATAAGGATGTCTTGGATCGTAGAAGATTTCTTCTACTTTACCAAATTCTACAATTTCACCAGCATACATTACAGCAACCTTATCTGCAATACTTGCTACCACACCTAAGTCGTGGGTAATAAAGATTGTTGTAAAGTTATATTCTTTTTGCAATGATTTCAATAAGTCGATGATTTGGGCTTGGATGGTTACGTCAAGGGCCGTTGTAGGCTCATCACAGATCAAGATATCAGGGCGACAAGCAAGCGCAATAGCAATAACAATCCGTTGGCGCATTCCACCTGAATATTGGAAAGGATATTCATCAAAGCGACGTTCTGCTTCTGGGATTCCAACCTTTTCCATATAATCAATGGCCATCTCTCTGGCTTCTTTGGCACTCTTGCCTTGGTGTTTGATAATAACTTCCGTAATTTGTGATCCGATTGTATTAATCGGGTCCAAACTGGTCATCGGATCTTGGAAGATCGTTGCAATTTGCACCGCGGATATCTTCCCAATCTTTGTTTGACTTGAGTTCTGTTAATTCTTGTCCGCGATAATTAATAGTACCATTGGCAATCCGTCCGTTTTCTTCCAACATTCCTGTGAAGGTTTTTGTCAAAACAGATTTACCAGAACCTGATTCACCAACAAGTGCCATGACTTCACCTTCAACAAGGTCTAAAGACACATTGCGAATGGCTGTTAAGACACGATCCCGAACATCAAATTCTACTACGATATCGCGAGCAGATAAGATTACATTTTTATCAGTTGTCATATCTACTCCTCCTATCTATGTGTACGTGGATCGCTGGCATCTGCAAGGTTTTGTCCAACGATATAGAATGACAAGGATACCAAGACTAAGACTGTCAATGGAATCCAGAAAAGATACGCATTGGTCGTTACGTTTTGTGAATAGTCTGAAATCAGACGGCCTAAACTTGGAACTGTAATCGGCAATCCCAATCCAAAGAAGGAAAGGAAGGCTTCAGTTGAAATAAAGGCTGGCAACAATTGAGTTGTTGTCGTCACAATAACAGATACCAACTGCGGCAAAATATTTTTTGTCACGATTTTTAGAGTTGGAGTCCCTAAAGTACGGCTGGCCAAGTTGTACTCTAAATCACGGTAGCGCATAATTTGGACACGGATAGAGTAAGCAATCCCAATCCACCCTGTTACTGTCATCGCCAAAATCAAGTTCCAGAAACCAGCACCAATTGAGTAAGTCAAGACAATAACAATCAACATGAATGGAACGTTTGAAATAACGTTATAAACTTCCATCATGAAGCGGTCAATTGATTTTGATACACCCCAAATCCCACCAATCACTACACCAATCACAACGTTGATCAAGGTAGCAATAAAAGAGATGATAATTGAATTACGGGCACCAAACCAAACTCCATCAAACAACGATTTACCATTGTTATCTGTACCAAAGAAGGCTTGGCACTTGGAGGATTCAAACGAGCAGTGAAATCGTTTACTTTACTTACATCATTGTAATCAAAGTTTGAAAACATTGGATAAACAAAACTCATCAAGAGAATTCCAATTAATACTGCTAACATGAAAATGGTTGATCTCTTTTTAAAAAATTGACGAAATACAGATTTCCAGTAGGAGTACGACGGCGCATCAATTGTTTCAGAGGCAAAGTCGTCACGTTCAACAAATTGGAATTTCTTTTTATCGATTGTAGACATTATTTGCCTCCTTTCTTAGTTGTCAATTTGATACGAGGATCTACCATAACCATAAGGATATCACCGGCCATTGCTCCAAATACAGCAAGAACGGTGAAGATGAAGACAAGACCCACTACCATGGTATTGTTCGAAGCCTTGATGGAATCAATCAACATTTTACCCATACCAGGGAAAGCAAAGACAGTTTCTGTCAAGGTAGCTCCTGAAATAACCAAGACCAATTGAACAGGAATCCCTGTAACGATTGGAACCATGGCATTCTTGAAGATATGCTTGCGTGAAATTTCTTTTTCAGAAAGTCCTTTAGCACGTGCAAAACGGACAAAGTCTTGTGAGTGCAAGTCAATCATATAACGGCGAATCCAAACAGCCAAACCTGGAGCGGTCAAAAGTCCCAAGATGACAGAAGGAAGAACGTACGATCTCCAGTCCTGAGCTCCTAAGACTGGGAAGGAGTCTGGAAGACCGATTGTTGAACCTACCAAGCGGACGATATAGACCAAGGCAATCGTTGGAAGAGCCATCATCAATGTCAAGATAGCTGTTGAGGCACTATCAAACCATGTATTCTTCAACAAGGCCATGTAAGATCCCAATGGAATCGCGATCAAGTAAGCAATTGCAATACCGATCAAGCCGATAATAGAAGAGCTCACAATCATGGATGGATTTTCATAGTTGCTCAATGTTGCTGTATAAGCATCGCCTTCACCAAAGCGGGCAATATCTTGAGCATCTGCCTTGCTTGGTGATTTGTATGTACGTGAGTAGATGTTGATAGAAGATTCTTTTTTCCCTGTTGGGAAGTTTACTTCACTCTTCTTAGTCGTACCTTGTCCTTGTGTAATAACCTGAAGAACCGGCGTATTTGAATAAGTTGGATAAGATTCACCCAAGTTTAACGATACAAAATTTTGATGAATGAACGGGAATTGACCATTAAAATACAAAAGATATTTATGCTTAGTCCCCGAACCAACTACAGACCAACCAATAGCTGGATCATTTTCAATGCGGATATAGCGTTCAAGTTTTGGATTGGAAGCATCTTTGATGACATTTGGATGGTCAATCTGAATCAGATTACCATAGAATCCAATAACACGTTCAAAAACAGGAACCTCACGAACCGCATAAAATCCCTTACTCTCAGGGAAACGATTTAATTTCCACCCATTCCCTAAGCTAGCAATATATTTTTTGTAAATTTTCTCATTCGCTTTTGTTGGATCAACTGTAACGGATGAGTCTTCCTTGCTTGCTTTTTCTTTCAAAGCTTTTGAATCAAGATATTCTACGTACCCCATGCGATCGTAGACAGTATATTCATAATTCAATTTGGAGTCTTTTGTCTTTGCAATTTTATTGTAGTTTGGGTCGTTTTTGAAAATTAAATTTCTTGGGGTCAGCGTATAAATAATCGTGTAGGTCAATGTCGTTACAAGGAAAATCGACACTAACGAACGTAAAATACGCATAAATATATATTTTTTCATATTCCGTTCCTTTAATGTTCAAAAGAACTCTCCCCCAATTAGAGAAAGTTCTTTTGAAGGTTATTATTTGACGTGTTTTTCAAGATCTTGCTGAGCTTTCTTATTTGATTCAGCTTTTTCTTTCAACCATTTTTCACGTGCTTCGTCATATTGTTTTTTAGTGACAGGTTCATCTTGGACTTCTACATATTTGAAATACATTGATCCTTTATTACCTGTTTGTGAGGAAGGTCCAGAGAATGGTACCACTTTTGAAACGACTGTAGCTGCCCCAGAGCTTGTCATTGTTGGAACAACTAAAGCACTATCTGTCAACCAAGCTTGCGCTGCTGCGTATTTTTCATAACGTGTAACTACGTCTTGTGCTTCTTTCTCTGCATCATCAAGTAATTTTGCAAATTCATCTAAGCCAACAGCTTTAGCAGAAGCATTATCTACACCACCGGCAAATCCAAGGTAAGTCTTGGTTTGGTCTGGAGAAGATGGTTGCAAGGTATCAAGGTAAGTAGATGGGTCATCATAGTCTGGATTCCATCCTACAAGTCCTTGAAGGTCCCAGTCAGCATCAGCAGCAGATGGTACGTTAATGGTAATATTCAAGACTGCATCTTGGTCCATCATTTGAAGATCTACCACAACATTTTCTTTTCCAAGCGTATCTTCAACTGATTGCTTGAAGGATTGCATCCGTGCTACAAAGCTTGTTGAGTTTTGCGCAACTGGAACATCCAAGTGGATTGGGAATTGCACTCCATCTTTTTGAAGTTCTGCTTTCGCTTTTTCGAACTGAGCTTTTGCTTTTTCTTTGCTATATAGACCATCCTGGCTATCTGCAAGATTTACACCACTCCATTGATCACCGTAAGTTTGCAACTTATCAGCTACTACTTCCCCGAAGTCTTTTCCATTCACTTGAACAAAGGCAGGAGCTGTGTACATGTTCCGAATGGCTGCCTTAGCATATTCTTTACCATTGACTTGTGCTGAGTAGTTCTCACGGTTCAAGGCAAAGGTGATAGCTTGACGGAAGTTCTTGTTTAAGATGGCTTTCTTAGTAGATGATTTTTGTTCATCTGATGTTTTAGAAGTATGGTTGTAAGATTGACGATCAATATTGAAGCCAAGAACCGCTACACCTGAACCCGGCTGTGTGTTGTAGATATTATCTTTGTATTTTGCTTCAACAGACGCAAAGTTCGAGCTAGCTGGGAAGAGACGCGCTGTAGTATATGATCCATCGCTAAAGGCACGCGCCAAAGAATCCTGGTCTGACCCATCGTAATAAGACAACTTAATCTTGCTAATGTGAACGTTGTCTTTATCCCAATAGTTTTCATTCTTCTCAAAGGTAATCTCTGATTTAGAAGTGATCGATTTAAGAAGGAATGGTCCGTTATAAAGGATCGATTTTACATCACCTGGTTGACCAAATCATCCCCCTTACTCTTCAAGAATTCACCGTTAACTGGCATGAGAACACCATTGGTTGTTTTAGAATTCCAGAAAGTTTCAGGTTGATTCAAGGTATACTCAAGTGTGTAATCATCTACTGCTTTTACCCCAACTTGAGAAAAATCAGTGATTTTTCCATCCACATAGTCTTTCAAGCCCTTGACAGAATCTTGAACCAAAGGAAGAGTTTCTGACTTCTTATCAGCTGCATGCTGCAATCCAGTAACAAAGTCATGAGCTGTTACTTCCCCATGCTCCTCACCATCAGCATCATACCATTTAACTCCCTTACGAATCTTATAGGTATAGGTCAAACCATCTTTTGAAACAGACCAATCTTCTGCGATAGATGGAACAAGGTTTCCGTATTTGTCGTTTTCCAACAAACCATCTACACCGTTTGTAGTAATATCATGAACTGAAGCTTTGGAAGATACCGTATAATCCAAAGTTATTGGATCGTCATTATAAACATAGCCATATGTTTTATCTTCTCCTGATGCAGACTTGCTTTCTTTTGATCCAGAACATGCTGCAAGGAAAGTTGCTGCTAGCAATGATACACCAGCAAGTGCAAACACTTTACTTTTTTTCATTTGTAGGTCTCCATTTTAATTGAATTTAGTTAAAATTATAGCATAAGTGGTGAAAAAAGTAAACTAAATTTTCAGAATATTTGCTTAGATAGTCTCAATTCAAACAGGCGGAAAAAGGTGGAGCTTAGGCTACTTCTAGCCCTAAAAACTCCACTTTCCTTCTCTTCTGTTAAAAATTATTTTCTTCCTATTCCTAGTTTCAGTTTAGATTATCAGATACTTATTTCTGCTTTTCAATGTGGTTTTTTAACTCTTCTTGAGCTTTTTGATTAGACTCAGCCTTTTCTTTCAACCACTTTTCTTTGCTTGCTTCATAGTCTTTGGCCTTGATAACATCTTTTGTTAGCTCCAAGTATTTGTAGTTGGTCCCTGAACCTTTGGTTCCAACCCATGAAGCTGCACGAGTATATGGAACTGTTCGTTGAAGCATCGGAGTTCCACCATTTGAAACAGTTGGTAAAATAAGAGAACTATCTGTCAACCAAGCTTGAGCTACTGCATATTTTTCGTAACGTTTTGCCTGATCCAATACCTCTGCATCTGCTTCCTTCAAGAGATCACCATACTTACCAAAGTCAACGGCTGCAATTGAAGGACTAGCCGATCCAGCATCCACTCCAAGGTAATAGACAACCGATCCATTTACTGGACTAAGACTTTCTAAATAGGTAGATGGGTCTTGGTAGTCTGGAACCCAACCTCCACCAGCTAAATCATAATCCTTATCCGCGGCTGTATCAGTGAAATAAGTGATATTATTAAAATCGTCATCGGATAATTTTTGGATATCCACCACAACATTATCAGCTCCCAAGACAGCTTCTACGGATTGCTTGAAGGAACTAGCTTGTTGCACTTGACTGTTGTCCGTCTGACTAACGACATAATCTAAATGAATTGGGAACTGAACTCCTTGTTTTTGAAGTTGTTCTTTCGCTTTTGCAAACTCCGCCTTGGCTTTTTCTGCATTATAAAGGGTTGTTTGGGCGTCGTCTAAATTGGTATCCTTCCACTCATCTCCATAAGAAACTAATTGTTTTTCAACAACTTTACCAAATTCTTCTCCATTCACTTGAACAAAAGTTGGAGGAACTAGGGTGCTACGAAGAATCTTACTCGCCGCATCCTCACCTGAAGTTTGAGCAGCATAAGCCAAACGATCAAATGCAAAGTTAATGGCTTGACGGAAGTCTTTATTCAAGATAGCTTGTTTAGTCGATGATTTGAGCATCTGTTGTTTTAGCAGTATGCTCATATTTCTGACGATCAATGTTGAAACCTAAGTAATAGGTAGTTCCGTATTGGATACCATAGACAATATTATCGCCAAATTGTTTTTTCACACTCTTATAAGTTGAGCTATTTGGCATAACTGAGGCAAAGGAATATTGTCCTTTTTCAAATTTCTTAATAATTGATTCTGGATCTGATCCATCATTATAGGTCAATTTTACATTATCGACATGGACATTCTTCTCATCGTAGTAGTCTTTATTTTTAACCAGTTCGATTTCAGATTTAGAAGTTAAATTCTTCAAATAATAAGGACCATTATACAAGATACTACTTGGTTTTAAAGAACCGAAATCTTTTCCTTGAGCTTTGAGAAAGTCAGCATTCACAGGGAAGAGAACACCTGATGTGGTCTTGGAATTCCAAAAGCTTTCTGGACGTTCCAAGGTATATTGAACCGTGTAATCATCTAGAGCTTTGACACCCACTGTATCGAAGTCTTTAGTTTCCCCTTTTGCATAAGCATCTAAGCCCTTGATTGAATTTTGAATCAAGAAAAGCCCTTCCGACTTCACTTCAACAGCGTGTTTAACTCCTGTTACGAAATCGTGAGCTGTAACAGCTCCATATTCTTCTCCTTCACTGGTATACCATTTTGCATCTTTGCGTAATTTATAGGTATAAACCAAGCCATCTTCAGAGACCGTCCAATCTTCTGCTAAACTTGGTACAAAATTTCCGTACTTGTCATTTTCTAATAAGCCATCTACTAAATTGCTTGTAATATCAGATGTAGTCGTTCGAGTAGAAGCAATGTAGTCCAAGGTATTTGGATCTGTTGAATAAATAAAAGAATAAGTTGATTGATTGCTGGTTCCGCCACCACAAGCTGCTAAAAGCAAAGCACTAGCCATAGAAATTCCCGCAAGAATAATACGTTTTTTCGCTTTCATCTCCATCTCCTTATGTTAGGTTTTCTACCATTATACACTATTTCTGTCATTTTTACCAACCATCTTTCGAATGTCCCCTCTCCCTGAAAATAATTTCCTTTAAAATAGTAGATTTGAACACTATTGTTTTACAAACACTAGCATTCTTTATGATACAATAGAAAGGAATAAAACAAAAAGGAAGCCATCGTGAAAAAAATAATTAGTTTACTTCTTTGTTTAACCTTTTCACTCACAATTGTCTCTCCCGTATTCGCCGACACATTTGATGTCGGTGCTCAAGAGGCTATTGCCATTGATGCGACAACAGGGAAAATTCTCTACGAAAAAAACAGTGATGTAAAAAAAGAAGTCGGAGGAATCAGCAATCTTCTGACCATCTATCTTGTTTATGAGGCAATTCAAAAAGGAAAAATCTCTCTAAATGATAACGTCGCAATTTCTGATAAAGCCTACCAACTCACCCTCATTGAGGGAATTAGCAACGTCCCTATGGAAGCTCGGAACTACAAAGTAAAAGAATTACTGACTGCCTTAGTAGTTTCTAATGCGAATAGCGCTGCCATTGCCCTGGCAGAAAAAATTGCTGGCAGTGAAGAAAAATTTGTTCTCTTAATGAAAAAAAAGCTCAAAGAGTGGGGAATTACGGATGCAAAAATTGTCAACGCAAGCGGACTCAATGAGTCCTTTACCGAGGGTGAAGGTGAGGAAGAAAATAACAAAAAGAATCGAGAGAATAAACTAAGTGCCTATGATGTAGCCGTCATTGCAAAACACCTCCTAGAAGACTATCCTGATATCACCAAATTAACCTCTCTCTCTCATGCCCAATTTGCAGGGATTCAGCTGGAAAGTAGCAACTATATGTTAGAAAACATGCCGAATTACAGAGCTGGGGTAGATGGTTTAAAAACTGGGAATTCTGAAAAGGGAGGAATGTCATTTGTCGCATCCACTAACCAAAATGGGATTCGAATGATCACCGTTGTCATTGGAGTTGAGGCTATTGACGGAGATCCTTATGCACGTTTTGTAGCAACTGCTAATCTCATGAACTACGTTGCCCAAAACTTCGTAGCCACTCTTGTTGTTAATAATGGAGACAGTTACAACGATAGTAAAGCTCCCGTATTAGATGGCCAACATTCAACCACCAAGGCCGTCGCGAAGGATGATTTTATCGTGATTGAGCGACAAGGAAGCCAAGTGGAAGCTAAAGTCTCCTTTAAAAAGAGCCAATCTTCTTTCAAAGCCCCTGTTAAAGCAGGGACTTCCGTCGGAACTCTTACCTATACTGATCCAGAACCTATAGGGAAGGGATATATAGAAGGAAAATCTCCTAGCATGGAAATGGTAAGCGGGGAAAATATCTCAAAAAGTTTCTTTTTGAAAGTTTGGTGGAATCAATTTGTTCGTTACGTCAATGAAAAGTTATAGATTCAAATAAACAAAAAAAGAGGTCACCCTCTTTTTTTGTTTATTTGAATCAGCCAATAGAACATTTATTGAACTTCGAAATAAGGAAAAGCAGTGTCACTGTCTATTGGATGAGTCAGGATCTCTTCTTCAATCACCGCACGCCAACCTGCCACCAATTCTTCAAAGGATAGGCTGGCTTCTCTAGAAGCTGTCGTGAGTTTCCGACCAAACCAAGCCATGGTTGCTGTTTCTAATTGAAGCATAGCATACTCAATTACTGGCACATTTGCCTCTTCGTAGTTTTCATTTACTGCACGGGCTACAGCTGGTGCTTGCGGCAATAATTGAAGACGGATTTTTTCCACAAGTGCTAGATCCAATTCTTGCCAAGAAATCAATTTCCCATCGACTTGATAATACAATTCAAATGTTTCTTGACCTGGTTTAAAGTTCACTAGCATAAAGGCACGATCCGCTTTGTCAGGACCGCCAACAGCCTTCACAGCATTGATCAAGAGATTTTGTTCCATTTGTCTCCAATAATCATCTGCTTCTTCGGCTAGATTGTTTGTAAATGGCGGAATAATTTCTTCTACAGGAATTTCGCCCTTATTCGCTTTTTCAAGATTAGCAAATAATTTTTTAAAGAATCCCATTTGCTTCTCCTTTTATCTCCTTAACCGACAGATCCTTCCATTTCGTAGCTAATCAATCGATTCAGTTCAACTGCATATTCCATTGGAAGTTCTTTAGTAAAGGGCTCTACAAATCCCATGACGATCATTTCAGTTGCCTCAGATTCTGACAAGCCTCGGCTCATGAGATAATACAACTGTTCCTCAGAAATTTTTGAGACCTTAGCTTCGTGCTCTAATGCGACTTGTGAATTGTGAATTTCATTAAATGGAATGGTGTCAGACGCAGATAAGTCATCCATGATAATGGTATCACACTCGATGTGACTGACTGATTTTGCTGAATCTTTATTGAAGGTCACTTGTCCACGGTAGTCAACCTTTCCTCCACCTTTAGCGATGGATTTTGAGACGATTGAAGAACTGGTATGTGGAGCATTGTGGATCATTTTAGCACCAGTGTCTTGGTGTTGTCCAGCATTGGCAAAGGCAATCGACAGCATGGTCCCACGCGCCCCTTCTCCATCAAGATATACAGATGGGTATTTCATGGTCGTTTTGGCACCGAGGTTTCCATCGATCCATTCAACTGTCGCATCCTTTTGAGCCTTAGCACGTTTGGTTACCAAGTTATAGACGTTATCAGACCAGTTTTGGATGGTCGTGTAACGCATATAAGCACCATCCAAGGCAAAAATTTCGACAATGGCCGCATGCAAGCTGTTGCTGGAATAGGTTGGTGCTGTACAACCTTCCACATAGTGGACACTAGCGCCTTCATCCACAATAATCAAAGTCCGTTCAAACTGACCTGTATTCTCATTGTTAATCCGGAAGTAGGTCTGCAAAGGAACATCAACCTTTACACCCTTCGGTACATAGATAAAGGTTCCACCTGACCAAACAGCTGAGTTGAGTGCTGCCAACTTATTATCCGTTGGAGGTACCAATTTAGCAAAGTATTGTTTAAACAAGTCTGGGTATTCCTTCAAAGCTGAATCTGTGTCCGTAAAAATGATTCCGAGCTTTTGGAATTCCTCCTTCATGTTATGGTAAACCACTTCAGACTCATACTGAGCAGCTGCTCCGGCCAAGTAAGCACGCTCTGCTTCTGGAATACCAATCCGTTCAAACGTTTCCTTAATTTTTTCAGGCACTTCATCCCAAGTACGAGCTGGTTTATCTGATGGTTTTTGGTAGTAGATCAAGTCATCAAAATCAATCTCTGACAAGTCCGCTCCCCAGGTTTGCATGGGCATTTTTTTAAATGTTTCGTAAGATTTCAATCGAAATTCTAACATCCACTCTGGTTCGCCCTTGGCAGCAGATAGTTCACGAATGACACCTTCGTTCAACCCTTTCCTGTCGATAGGATAGGCTCCACATCATCATGGAAACCAAATTTGTATTCACCAAGGTCAATTGGTTTTGGTTCTACTCTTTCTTCAGCCATAATTCCCTTTCTTTCATTCTTCATTCTTTACATTAATAAGACTGACAAAACTAGTCTTATTTTTCTTCTTGATTTTCAATTGTTTTTTTCAGAGCATTCCAAGCTAGGGTCGCACACTTGATTCGTTGCGGAAATTTAGCTACACCAGATAAGAAGGCCGCATCGCCAAGTTGGTCTTGACGCTCATCTTTTTGTCCTTGCACCATTTCAGAAAAGATGGTCGCAAGTTCTAAGACTTCTTTCTTAGTTTTTCCCAAAACAGCATCCGTCATCATACTGGCAGAGGCTGTTGAAATGGTACAGCCAGAGTTAAGAAAAGCGATATCTTCCAAGCGATCCTCTGCATCAAACTTAACAGAGAGATTAATCACGTCCCCGCAAGTCGGATTATTAAGACTGATTTGCTCAGCATCTTCTAACTTTCCTTGATGGTGAGGATGTTTCGAATGGTCTGCTACCACTGCCATATAAAGGCTATCTAGTTTAGAAAGTGCCATTGAAAAACTCCTTTGTTTTTTGTAAGGCATCGACTAGCTTGTCGCAGTCTGCCTTAGTATTGTAGATATAAAAACTTGCACGAGCTGTTGCTGGAACGTCCAAATACTGGAGCAAAGGTTGAGCGCAATGGTGACCGGCACGAACTGCTACTCCTTCATAATCCAGAGCAGTCGCAAGGTCGTGAGGATGAAGGTCAGCTAGGTTAAAGGCAATGACACCTGAACGTTGAGCCAAATCTTGCGAACCGTAAATGGTCAATCCTTCAATTGCCTGTAATTTCGGAAAGACATAGGCAATCAATTCCTGTTCATGGGTTTCAATCGCATCCATGCCAATCTTTTCAAGATAATCCACTGCAGCTGCGAGTCCAATGGCACCTGCCATATTAGGAGTTCCAGCCTCGAATTTCCAAGGCAATTCCTTCCAGTTAGCAGATTGCTCGTAGACAAAATCAATCATCTCACCACCAAATTCAACCGGTGACATTTGCTCCAGATACTTTTCTTTGCCATAAAGAACACCGATCCCAGTTGGTCCAGCCATCTTATGACCTGAAAAGGTAAAGAAATCCACATCCAAGTCCAGGACATCAATCTTCATATGCGGTGTAGACTGAGCACCATCCACCACCATAATGGCTCCAACTTGGTGAGCCATTTGAGTGATTTCCTTGACCGGATTGACTACACCCAGAACATTTGAGGCGTGAGCTAGCGAGACAAATTTGACCTTGTCTGTCAATTTTGCTCGTAAATCTTCCATATCCAAGGCTCCATCATTGAGATAGACATAGATGAGCTCAGCTCCAGTCTTACGACATGCTTCCTGCCAAGGGATGATATTGGAATGGTGCTCCATGACAGAAATCAAGACCTGGTCTCCCACTGTTAGGACTTCCTCAGCGAAGCGCGCTACCCAATTAAGACTGGTCGTCGTACCTCTGGTAAAGAGCACTTCTTTGGTAGACCCTGCATTAATGAACTTACGAATGGTTTCACGTGCGGCTTCATAGGATGCTGTCGCCCGCTCAGCCAAGGTATGAACACCACGATGAACATTAGCATTATCCTGCTCATAGTAGTGATTGATTGTTTCTAAAACTGTTAGTGGTTTTTGTGTCGTCGCAGCATTATCCAGATAAACCAAAGGCTCATCATTGACAATCTGATCTAAAATCGGAAAATCCTTGCGAATCGCTTCTACATCTAACATCGACTTCCCCTTAGCGTTTTGACAATTTCTCTTCGATGGTCGCAATCATCTCATCACGAACTTCCTTGACTGGAATCTCCACGATAACTGATCCAAGGAAACCACGAACTACTAGGCGTTCGGCAGTTGCCTGATCCAAGCCGCGACTCATGAGATAGTACATATCTTCTGGATCCACCTGACCGATAGAAGCCGCGTGACCTGCAGTCACATCATTTTCATCGATCAAGAGAATTGGGTTGGCATCTGAACGAGCTTGATCGGAAAGCATTAACACACGGCTTTCTTGTTGGGCATCTGCTCCCTTAGCTCCTTTGATAATGTGACCAATCCCATTGAAGGTAAGCGTCCCTTTCTCTAAAATCACTCCGTGTTGAAGGATATTTCCAATAGAGTTGCAACCGTAGTTAGTTACGCGGGTATCAATCCCTTGCACTTGACGTCCACTAGATAGGGCAACCACCTTCATATCTGCATGGCTTCCGTTTCCTATTAAATCACTATCAAAGTCAGCAACGACATTTCCTTCGTTCATGACACCGATTGCCCAGTCAATGCTGGCATCCTTGCCGAGTTTCCCACGACGACTAATGTAGGCAGTGACATTCTCACCAAGGCGATCAATCGCAGCAAACTTCACTTGCGCTCCAGATCGAGCAATCACCTCGACTGTAATATTAGCAGTCGCTTTGACACTACCCTCTCCACGAGATTCTAAGCGTTCTAAGTAGCTCATCTTACTGTTTACCAGCGATAATCAGGATATGCTTGTTAAATGGCACGTCGCTATCACTATCCTGGTAGAAGACACCCTCGATTGGCTCCGCAATTTCTACATTATCTGGAATATAGAGAACAGCTCCACTATTGAAATAAGCTGTGTGGTAGGCTGCCAACTTGTCATCATCGTATTTAACGGATGACATGAAAAATTCTTCTACGACCTCTGGAATTTCTTCCAAGGCAGAGTGGAAGTCTGTAAAGATGACTCCCTGGTTCGCCAAGTCAACTGGAATCTGTTCAAATACTGTATGGGTTCCATGCTGAACCAATTTTAATTGATTGTCAATCGCAGTGAAATTTAGCACAGCAGCGAGCGGTTCGCTTTCTGTGATCGTTCCATCCCCAAGATTCCAACGATGAAATTTCACGCGTTCAATCACAGGTAGTTTTAAGTCATCAATTTTATCAAAAGCCTTCTGGCGCAACTCCTGCAACCATTGAGGCTCTGCATGCATTTCTGAAAAAAGTTTAATAGTTTCTTTGGTCATTTACTCCTCCTCAAAGATCCTGTTCAGTTTTGGACACAAGATTAGAGCTCTTCTTTGTAGTCGTAACCTAACTCTTCTGCTAATTTCGCGTATCCTTCACGTTCCAAACGCACAGCAAGTTCAGGACCACCTGAAAGGACGACACGACCTTCCATCATCACGTGAACCACATCAGGAGTAATATAGTTTAAAAGACGTTGGTAGTGGGTAATAATCATGGCACCGAAACCTTCGCCACGCATTTCATTGACCCCTTTGGAAACCACTTTAAGGGCATCGATATCCAAACCAGAGTCAATCTCATCAAGAAGGGCAAACTTTGGCTCCAACATCAACAATTGCAGAATTTCATTGCGCTTCTTCTCACCACCTGAGAAACCTTCATTCAAGTAACGCTCTGCCATTTCTTCCTTCATATTGAGAAGTTCCATTTTTTCATCCAATTTTGTGATGAAATCACGAACAGAAATTTTTTCGTCCTCTTCTTTTCCAGCATTCATGGCAGCACGAAGGAATTCAGCATTGGTAATTCCTGGAATTTCTGACGGGTATTGCATAGCCAAGAAAAGGCCCATGCGAGCACGCTCATCCACTTCCAACTCAAGGATATTTACTCCATCAAATAGAATTTCACCCTTGGTCACTTCATAGTTTGGATTCCCCATGATAGCTGCAGATAGAGTTGATTTCCCTGTTCCGTTAGGACCCATAATCGCTGCGATTTCTCCTGTTTTAAGGGTCAAGTTCACACCTTTTAATATTTCCTTACCTTCAATTTCTACATGAAGATCTTTAATCTCTAATACTGACATTTGTATTCCTTTCTCCTATAGAGTTTTGTCTTATCTAGTATAACAAAAAAAAGCCTAAAAGGCTTTTCTGGTGTTTAGAATCGTTCTTATTTAGTCTTATTTCTTCTACTTTGTCGAACTTCCTCTCGATAGGCAGAATTTCCTATATAACGTAAGCAATTGAGGAGCGGACTATGGTGAGGGCCTAGGACTCCAATCAATTCCGCTAAGAGCTCAACCCCTAATACCAAACCAATAACAAGCAGAACACCACCAATACGAGTAGAGATATTCAACAGAAGAGAAATCATAGCAAAAATCATCGAAATTCCATAGATGACCAAGACTGTTCCGCGATGCGTTAAGCCTAAAGAAAGTAGGCGATGATGCAAGTGATTCCGATCTGGTGCATAGAACTTCTGACCAGAGAGGGTTCGACGAACAATCGCTAGCAAGGTATCCGTAATTGGAACACCTAGAATAATCATCGGCGTAACTACAGCAACAGCTGTCGCATTTTTTAATCCTTGAAGAGAGAGAACCGAGATCATAAAACCGATAAACAAGGCTCCCGTATCCCCCAAATAGAGGATAGCCGGGTGATAATTAAAAGGAAAGAAACCTGCAATGGCCATCACCAAGACAAAGATAGTCATGGTTAGAAAAAGATTAGGAACTGGTAGGAAAAAATGAGATACAATTCCCATCGTTACCAGAGAAATAATCGAAACCCCACTGACCAAGCCGTCCAAGCCATCAATTAGATTAACTGCATTGGTAATAGAGATAATCCAAATCACTGTTAAGATGTAGGATAACCAAGGATCAAAGTGGAGCAAAGGACCTCCGAAGGGAATCTTGAAATCATCCAAGCGAAAATCGGTAAAAACCCAGATGAGACTAGCACCTAAAAAGATTCCTAACATCTTCAAGCGGGGGGATAATTCCTTAATGTCATCAACCAACCCGGTCAAGGCAATGATCCATCCACCAACCACAACTGGCAAAGTGTAGGAAAAATAGGAAATACTAGGTTCATTTCCTTTTGTAATCAGGGGCAACAAAAGCAATGTCGCTATCGTAAAAGAGGTGACGATAGCTAAACCACCTGCGCTCGGCATCGGTTTTGTATTGATGCGACGAGCATTTGGATAGTCTACAGCATCAAGTTTAAAAGCTAATAATCGGACCACAGGGGTCAGAATTAAGCTAATTAAAAAAGTTGCAATTAAAACTAAGATAAATTGCAAGGGAAAAGTAATCATACTAACTCAACCTTTTGAAGTTCTTGGACGGCATCCGATACCAACAATAAGTGACCGTGTTCTTGGAGAACTGCTCTAGTCGTTTCTGTATCCTCAGCATATTCACGCATGGTCGCTAACAGCCAAGCAGGATAGTCATGATGACGTCCTTCTATATCGATTAGGATTGTCAAATAATAGTTTGAGTCCATCTTATACAACTCTGAAGTATCTACTGGATAGGATACCGTTTTGGTAAATCGAACAACATCTCCCAAATGAGGGAATTGTAGGATATAGTAAATATAGCGTGTATCGATAGGATTTAAAGCCTTGTCCTCTTCTAGTTGGTGAGTCGCTTCTGCTTCTTCCTCTTCTTCTAAATGACGAACTGCCTCTATGTCTCCCTTACTCTTTTCAGAAATTGTTTTTTCTAAAGTCTTGATAAACTCGTCCGGAGACATTTGGGACAACTCTTCCATATCTGGAAGATCCGAAAAATCTTCAAAATTAAGGTGTTGATCAATTTTCGATTTGGTCACAAACACATCTAGTTTATCGGGCTTCGGTGTTACACGAAAACTTAACATGCCACTATCTAAAAAGCTTTCTGGCATTTCTAATTCATCCAAGATGGTATAGAAAAATTCTTCTGTTTTTTCTTGGGGCACCAAAAAATCGGCCATTTCCATGCCCCGTTCTTCTAAATCTTCTAATTGAATTGTGATTTTAATAGTTGAATCACTGATTTGCTTCATCTTCATGACTGCACCTCATACTTCTAGTCTTTCTATTATACTAAAAAGAGCCATATTTTTCAAAATCTGGCCTCAATATCAGCCCTTTAAAAAATCCCAAACAAAAAGGAATCCCTACCTCCTCAAACAGATAAGTTTGAGGAAGCAAGAGACACCTAATCGATTCCTTAGATAAAGAGCTGGATCACAGCATAAACCAACAAGAGGCCACCAAGAATAATCCGGTATTTCCCAAAGATAGTGAAATCATGACTCTTCACATAACCTGTCAAGAAACGGATAGCAATCATACTGACCCCAAAAGCAACTCCCATAGCTACTAATAGGATTGCTCCCTGACTGAAGGTTAAGGCATTCCCTCCTAGAAGGAATTTCACGACCTTGAGCAGACTAGCTCCAAACATGGCAGGGATTCCCAGATAGAAGGTAAATTCTGTCACTACTGAACGACTGACTCCATTGACCAAACCACCGACAATGGTCGCCCCTGACCGACTGGTTCCTGGGAAAAGTGACAAGACTTGGAACAAGCCAATATAGAGAGCGGTCTTATAAGGGAGTTTGTACAATTCTGTTACAGCTGGTTCTACTTGCTCTCGCTTTTCGAGGTAGATAAAGGCCCACCCATAAGTGATCAGCATAATAGCTACCGAAAAGGAATTATGAAAATGAGCTTCAAACCAATCATCTAATTTGAATACAAAGAGCAAGGGTAAGGTCGCCACAGCAACCTTGGCCCACAACTGCCAAGTCCGTCGCACTTCCTTTTTCGATTTTCCCGGCTTAAACGGATAGAGTTTGTCAAAATAAATGACTACGACAGCCATAATCGCACCCAGTTGGATAACGACATTAAACATCTCCATAAAGGCAGGGTTTTGATCCTTAAACTGGACAAAATCTTGAATCAAGATTAAATGCCCTGTACTTGAAATGGGGAGCCATTCCGTAATTCCTTCAACAATCCCAAAAAGAATCGCTTTTATCAATTCAATGAGAAACATCTTCTTCTCCTAAACTTACATTTGTTTTATTATATCACATTTCTAATCATTGAACCAGATGTCTTTAATATAGGAAGTGTTTCAAAAGGCGAGGCAGCTCTCTACCTCACCTCTTTGAACATCCAAAGATCTAGCAACTCAATAGTCTTTTATCGGTCCCTTAGAAAGCACCAAATCCTCCTCCGCCACCTCCGCCAGAGAAACCTCCACTGCCTCCTGATGAAACTGTAAAGTTACTTGCCGATGAGGCAGTCGATCCGTAGGCGGTCATCGCCTGACTGGAATGGGTCAAATCATTGTAAAGTGGTGTATAAACAAAGGCATCCAATGTTGGATTGACGAGGTGAATTTGACGAAGCTTCATAACTCTCGTGACTTTATCCGCCACACCAAATAAGGCTGCATAAACTAAGAGGCGATTCCATAGAACCAGAGATTGAAGTTCTGCATCATCTAAATGGGCAATTTCTTTCAGCATTCTGCCAAAACTATCCCAGTAATACCGTTGCTCTGCTCCTAAAGCATTCACCACCCCGTCTCTCTCAGCTCTTTTGTAACCATCCCTGAAAACAACAGGAAAAATCCATAAGGTGAGCGTTGCCACTAGATAATAGATTGAGAAGTGATGAAAGACAAAGCTAGCTAGGACTGCTAACAAGGCGACAAACCAAGCTAGGAAACCAAAGATCATGACTTTATGTCCAGTTGCTTCCTCTTTTGGAGCTAAAGGGCGATAATAAGACGGCAAACCAAAACTTCGAATCTTCTTTTGAACATCCTGAGCAACACTATCAACTGCTGCATCAATCCGGTACTGCATACGCCTTCCTTGTGCACGAATCTCATCTTCATCCTTCTTCTCAGCACCTTTATAGAGGGAGTCATTGATTTCAAACTCTTCAAATAGGCGATCAACTGGGCATTCCAATTTATTTCCAAATGCCATATCCAAGAAATTCCGCTCAAAATCATCTAGGGAATCCTGGTTTTTTCTGATTAGAACCGTCTGACTGCCATTCTGTTCATAAGTGATAGCTCCTCTATCTATCAGATCTAAGAGAGTTGCCTGCACCAACTTTTCAAAAGAAAAAGTTTGAGAAGTACCAGCTTTACTAGTCGGACAGACCTCATCCAGTTCAACTGAATAAACAATAGATGCCATTACCAGTGGAGCAAGGTCGCCCGGTACCTCATAAAGTCGTGTATCGGTCGGATAGGTCACACCAGACCAGGTCAGTTTGTTAAACTTTCTACGGAAATGGTTAGCAAGGAGGAGGAAGAGAAGAATTATTCCTGGAAGAATGACCTTCCAAGTAGTTTAATCCACTTTCTCATCTGAACAATATTCTTTTCGGTCTGATGGTATTCTTCTTCTCGCATCAAGCCTGTATTCCGAGGAGATTCCCCTTTAGAGATCAAATCCGCTTTTAACCAATAAGCATAAATTTCAACAGTTTCTTTACTCTTCAAATTGGATAGGGTAGCCGTATAGCTAGCTTGGTCTTTTTTGATCTCTGCTTCAGGACGCATGTAGGCTGTATGGACATTTAATTCTGATCTGGCTTTAGCAGATGCAAATTTTGGAACAATCTTCAATTCTACCTTTGCAACGTTTTGATCCCCATCACTGATGGGTTTCCAGTTTAACAACAGAATATCTTGGTGGATATAAAGTAGATTTTTTAATTTCCATATGACCTTGACGGTTACAGTATCTCCTGCTTTTCCTGAATTATATATTTTTACTCTGTACCCATTTCCTAAATTTTGAACTTCTGGTTCCCTCTTTAAAGTTCGATTAGCAACATGAACTTCTGGTGGTGTTAAAATTTCGAAACCTTGTGGCATGTTCCCAGCAGTCCCCAAAGTGACATATTGCCCATTATAATCATCGTCAAAATGATAGACTAATTCCTCTTCATAAGTAGCATCGTCCCAAGTATCCAAAATTAAAGTACCTCGATAAGATCGGATATCATAGGAAGGACCATCCGCTCTTACAAGACCTGTAAAAAACAGACAGGCTAGTATTGTCAATAAAACATACAGAATTTTTTTCATTTTCCTACTCTCCTTTTGTTTATTATAGCATTTTTCTATGAAAAGGCTATCAGGTTTGAAAAGTAGACCAATTTCCTGTACAATAAGATGATACTATTTATAAAGGAAGAGGAGACTACATGAAAAAAATAATTTATGCTCTCTTTACAGGACTTCTTTTGTGCCTGGGAATGAGCCACATTGTCAAAGCAGACGAATATCTCCGGATTGGAATGGAGGCTGCTTATGCCCCTTTCAACTGGACCCAAGAAGATGATTCAAATGGAGCTGTAAAGATTGATGGCACCAACCAATATGCCAACGGCTACGATGTTCAAATCGCCAAAAAGGTTGCTGAGGGACTAGGTAAAAAACCTCTAATTGTAAAAACATCTTGGAACGGTTTAATCCCTGCCCTCACTTCTGGGAAAATCGATATGATTATCGCTGGGATGAGTCCTACTGCTGAACGCAAAAAAGAGGTTGCCTTCTCTAATAGCTACTATACTAGTGAGCCGGTCTTGCTGGTTCGCAAAGATGGAAACTATGCGAATGCCTCTAGTCTAGATGACTTTAAGGATGCAAAGGTCACCTCTCAACAAGGTGTCTACCTCTACTCTCTCATCTCCCAACTCAAGGGTGCAAAACAAGAAACTGCAATGGGAGACTTTGCTCAAATGCGTCAAGCTTTAGAATCCGGCGTTATCGATGCCTATGTTTCTGAGCGTCCAGAAGCCTTGACAGCTGAATCCGCTAATTCAAAATTTAAGATGATCCAATTCAAAAAAGGTTTTGAAGTTGGGGAGGAAGATGCAACCATCGCTATCGGGATGAAGAAAGGGGACAGTCGAATTGACCAAGTCAATGCTACACTAGCTAAGATTTCATCTGAAGACCAAGTCAAACTCATGGATGATATGATCAAGAAGCAACCCGCTTCCAGTGATGCTAGCGATGATGAGCAGACTTTCTTCAGCCAAATGATGAAGATTTTGAAAGATAATGGACCACAGTTCTTACGTGGAACTGGTATGACCCTCCTCATCTCCATGACAGGGACCATCGCTGGTTTGATCATCGGTTTGTTAATCGGTGTCTTCCGGACTGCTCCTACGTCTAAAAACAAGGCTCTCGCTGCCTTCCAAAAATTCTTTGGTTGGTTCCTCAATGTCTACATTGAAATCTTCCGTGGAACTCCGATGATTGTTCAATCCATGGTTATTTTCTACGGTTCCGCCCAAGCCTTCAACATCTCCTTGGATCGTACCTGGGCAGCCATCTTTATTGTTTCGATCAATACAGGGGCTTATATGAGTGAGATTGTTCGGGGAGGCATCTTAGCAGTAGATACTGGCCAATTTGAAGCAGCTACCGCTCTGGGGATGACCCATGGACAAACCATGCGTAAGGTCGTTCTTCCTCAGGTGGTGCGCAATATCTTGCCAGCAACAGGTAATGAATTTGTCATCAACATCAAGGATACATCGGTTTTGAATGTTATCTCTGTGGTTGAACTCTACTTTACAGGAAATACGGTCGCAACTCAAAACTACCAATACTTCCCAACCTTTACTATTATTGCGGTTATTTACTTTATCCTGACTTTCACTATCACCCGTATCCTTCGTTACATCGAACGCCGCTTAGATTCTGATACCTATACAACTGGTGCCAATCAAATGCAAGTCAAAGAGGTGAAATAATGGCAGAAAATACTTGAAATCAAACACTTAAAAAAATCCTACGGTCAAAACGAAGTTTTGAAGGACATCTCTCTTTCTGTTGAGAAAGGCGAAGTGATCTCCATCATCGGGAGCTCTGGTAGCGGGAAATCTACCTTCCTTCGCTCCATTAATCTCTTAGAAACGCCGACTGATGGAGAAATCCTCTACCGGGGGCAAAACGTTCTCGATCCAGATTACGATCTCACCCACTATCGGGAAAAATTGGGCATGGTGTTCCAAAGCTTCAATCTATTTGAAAATTTGAATGTCTTAGAAAACACTATTGTTGCTCAGACAACTGTACTGAAACGAGACAGAGAAACGGCGGAGAAAATTGCAAAAGCGAATTTAGAGAAAGTTGGGATGGGAGAACCTTATTGGACGGCTCGTCCAAAACAACTTTCAGGAGGGCAAAAACAACGGGTGGCCATCGCTCGTGCCCTCTCGATGGATCCTGATGCTATTCTCTTTGACGAGCCAACCTCTGCTCTGGACCCTGAAATGGTCGGAGAAGTACTGAAGATTATGCAAGACTTAGCAAAAGAAGGGCTAACCATGATTGTGGTGACCCACGAAATGGAATTTGCACGAGATGTTTCGAGTCGTGTTATCTTTATGGATAAAGGGGTTATCGCTGAACAAGGCGATCCAAAAGAAATCTTTACCAATCCAAAAGAAGAGCGGACCAAAGAATTTTTACAACGCTTCTTAGGCTAACCTCAAAAATCCCACACCAGATCGAAATCTAGTGTGGGATTTTTCAACTTAGCTTATTTAAGTAAGCCTTTTTATCTAGCTCTTTTCTAAAAAATGTTAGCGTTTATATAACTTTATATAGTGGTACTTTCCTTAAATAAAGCAATTTATCATATAAAAAAAGAGGGAATCTTATTTTCCCTCTTTTTTTGCTATTTAAAATTAGTCTTCGAATTTTTGATGATTCTTATCATAAAAATCGATTAAGCCAAGAGCTGTTTCAAAAGAGATGTTTTTCACCTTTGCACGCCCCTGTGCTAGCGCAATAATAGACATTTCACGGGCATTCGTTTCCTTACTGATACGATAGCCTGTGATTTTCTTATCGCGTACCCAACCAACAACTGATTCCACTTTTTCAAAGTTCGATTTAGCCATGATTCTTCTCCTATATTATTATTTCCAATACTAATATAAAATTTTTTGCATATTTTGTCAACCATTATAGCTGAAAGTACGAACAATTTTAAAAAAGTTAGATATTTTGTTACTTAGCCTTTAAAGCTGAGAGAATTTGGGTGCGAATATTCTCTACCCCGTCCGGATTTGCTGGTAGGAAGAGGGTATTGGTTCCTTGTTTTTCTGCAAAATTATTCAAAGTATCCAAATATTGGTTGGTCAAAAGAATGGACATAATCTGCTCTTCTGTCAAATTGACATTCGTATCTTTCAATTCTTTGATCGAATCTGCCAATCCATCTACAATAGCCTTCCGTTGCTCGGCAATCCCGACCCCGTGAAGGCGGTCTTTTTCAGCTTCTGCTTCAGCTGCTGTGACAATCTTGATCTTATCAGCTTCTGCTAGTTCTTGGGCTGCCACACGTTTCCGTTGAGCCGCATTAATCTCGTTCATAGATTGCTTGACTTCAGCATCTGGTTCAACCTTGGTAATCAAGGTTTTTACGATAATGTAACCATAGGTCGACATTTCTTCTGCTACTTGTTTTTGAACTTCAAGGGCGATTTCATCTTTTTTCTCAAACAATTCATCCAAGGTCAACTTAGGAACAGAAGAACGCAAAGCATCTTCAATATAGGATTTGATCTGTGCCTCAGGACGCATCAATTTGTAGTAGGCATCCTTTACGTTGCTTTCGTTCACTCGGTATTGCGTCGCAACATTCATGGTAACGAATACGTTGTCCTGAGTTTTTGTCTCAACCACGATCTCACTCTGCAAGAGACGCAATTGAACACGAGCTGCAATCTTGTCAATTCCAAAAGGCGCTCGCATATGAATGCCACTATCGCTAATTTTTTGATAGCGACCGAAACGCTCAATGATGGCAACGGATTGTTGCTTGACTACATAAAGAGAGCCAACAAAACCAACGACAAGCGGTAGCAAAATTGCTAATAGTAAAATCCAAATCATTTTCTGATTCTCCTTTTTTATTTTTTACATAAACATAAAGTTAAGCCCTTAAGATGGCAAGATCAAACCAACATATTATAAAGGGTTTCATTCCCATTGAGGTTAATATAGGACGGGTCAAATTGTTCAATGCGATTAATCAGACCTGCATAGTCATGCTTATCTGCCAAGGCAATCCCAATCAAAACCGGACCTGTTCCCTTACTAGCTCGTTTGATGTACTCAAATCGGGTAATATCATCATTCGGCCCTAAAATATCATTTACAAATTCCCTTAGAGCTCCTGGCCGTTGCGGGAAATTGACGACGAAATAGTGCTTGATTCCATCGTAAATCAAGGCCCGCTCTTCCATCTCAGGCATTCGGTTAATGTCATTATTCCCACCGGAAATCACACAGCAAATCGTCTTGCCCTTGATGTAGTCTCTCAAAACCTCTAAGGCCGCAACACTGGCTGCCCCTGCAGGCTCTGCAACTAGCCCTTGTTTCGAATAAAGGTCAATGAGGGTCTCCGAAATCAATCCTTCATTAACCCCAATCAAGGTCTCAACATTTTTTTTCGTTGCTTCATAAGTCAGCTGGCCAACCTTTTGAACAGCGATTCCATCCGCAAACTTATCAATTTGTTTGAGTTTTACCGGACCTCCGGCCTCATAAGCAGCCTTCATCGACCGAGCTCCATCTGCTTCGACCCCAATAACATCGATCTCTGGTGCTTGTTCCTTCATATAGGTGGATACTCCAGCGATGAGGCCACCCCCACCAACTGGTACTAACACAGCATCAAAGGCAATCGACTCTTTTTTAGCTTCCTCTAGGATTTCGAAGGCTACAGTCCCTTGACCTGCTTGAACGTTGGCATCATCAAAGGGATCAATAAAGGTACAGTTATTAACCTCGGTATATTCCTGTGCCGCCTTAGAAGAAGCATCAAAGGTATCTCCTACTAATTTAATGGTCACATACTCTCCACCGAAGAAACGAACCTGGCCAATTTTTTGCTGGGGCGTCGTGATTGGCATAAAGATGGTCGCTGGAATCTTCATTTCTCGACAAGTATAAGCCACCCCTTGGGCATGGTTTCCCGCAGACGCACAGACCACCCCCCGTTCTCTTTCTTTCTGACTTAATTGGGAGATAGCATAATAGGCTCCTCGAATCTTGAAGGAGCGCACGCGTTGCGCATTTTCTTTCTTTAGGTAGATTTTAGCACCATATTTTTCAGAAAGGTAGTGATCGTAGTCCAAGGGAGTCTCAACAACTACACCTTTTAAGACCTTGTGGGCTTTTATGATGTCTTTCGATGTTATCATGTCTTCCTCTTCTTCTCCTTATTTCATCTAATTATATCAAAAGACTGCAAAAATTTCAGCGTATTTTCCAAATTTTCAGAAAAATCAATTAGACTTACTATATTTGCTAGTCTTTTAAATTCATCCTTGCTAAATAGTTGGGGATCGTCCCTAAACCAACTCTATCCTTGAGTAAAAAGAAGTTGGGATTTCTCCCAACTTCAATCTCGATGGCTTAGTTGTAAATCTTAAATGCATCGTCATCGTTTTTCCCAACGAATGGCATTGCTTTACGCAATTCTGCACCAACTTTTTCGATTTCAAGGTTAGCAGCTTGTTCACGGTAAGCTGTCATTTTCGGACGACCAGCTTTGTAGTCGTTAACAAAGTCATTGGCAAATTTACCGCTTTGGATATCAGCAAGGACAGCCTTCATGTTTTCTTTTACTTGCTCAGTGATCACACGTGGACCTGACACATAGTCACCGTATTCAGCAGTGTTAGAGATTGATTGACGCATTTTCTTGAATCCACCTTCGTAGATCAAGTCAACGATGAGTTTCATTTCGTGAAGTACTTCAAAGTAAGCCAATTCTGGAGCGTATCCAGCTTCCGTCAAGACTTCAAAACCTGCTTCGATAAGGGCAGTCAAACCACCACAGAGAACGGCTTGTTCACCAAACAAATCTTCTTCAGTTTCTTCTTTATAAGTTGTTTCCAAAAGACCAACGCGTGCTGAACCAACACCTTTACACCAGTCCATGGCGATATCTTTAGCATTTCCTGTAGCATCTTGGTAGACAGCGTAAAGTGCAGGAACACCAAATCCTTCTTCATACGTACGACGTACCAAGTGACCAGGTCCTTTAGGCGCACACATGAAGACATCTACATCTGCAGGAACTTTGATGAATTCGAAGTGGATGTTGAAACCATGTGCAAATCCAACAGCATTACCAGCTTCCAAGTTTGGAGCAATTTCTGTTTCATACAACTCTTGTTGAATTTCATCTGGCGCCAAGATCATGATCACGTCAGCCAATTTAGTTGCTTCTGCTACTGTGTATGTATCAAAACCATCTTCTTTTGCTTTATCAAAAGATTTACCTGGACGTACACCGATGATCACATCATGACCTGAGTCACGCAAGTTTTGAGCGTGGGCATGACCCTGTGATCCATAACCGATAACGGCGATTTTTTTACCGTCAAGTGCTGCTACTTTTACATCTTTTTCGTATTCCATTTGAACTGCCATAGTTTTTTCTCTCTTTTCTATTTTTATTGCCTATTAGGCGATAGTAACTATTTTAAATTTGGGCTTTAATCGCGGGTAAAGCCAGTTGCACCAGTCCGTGCGACATTTTTAATCCCATAAGGACGAATGACACGCAAGAGAGCTTCGTTCTTCTCTGCATTTCCTGTCATCTGCACGGTGATGGAGCTTGGAGCCACGTCCACCACAGTCGCGCGGAAGGGCTGGATAATAGCCAGTAACTCTGCTCGTTTCTCTGCAGGCGCTGAGACCTTGATCAGAATCACTTCACGCTCGAGGTGAGGTTTATCTGTAATATCTCGAACTCGAATCACATCGACCTGGCGATTAAGTTGCTTGATGATTTGTTCCACTTCATCATGAGACGCGACATCGATGATAATGGTAATCCGTGATACATTGGGATTTTCGGTCGCCCCCACTGAGATACTCTCAATATTAACTTGGCGTCTAGACAAGACACCAGTAAAGCGATTCAGAACTCCCGACCGGTTTTGAAGTTTGGCTGTTAACATTCTACGCATTAAACTTCACCCCCAACATCTCATGATTGCTCTTACCAGCTGGTACCATTGGTAAAACGTGCTCTTTCCGAGAAATGTCAATCTCGATGAACATTGGTACATCTTCGGTAATAACTTCCAAATCCTTCTCTAAGGTTTCGGGATTATCAAATTTGTAATTCTTAATCCCATAGGCTTGCGCCATCAATTGGAAGTCTGGCAAGGTTTCAAAGACAGACTCTGATGTTCGTCCATCATAGAAGGCTTCTTGCCACTGACGAACCATCCCCAGTGAATGGTTGTTGAGCATGATGACCTTGATTGGAATCTTGTAAACATTCAAGATAGCCAATTCTTGGTTGGTCATCTGGAAACCACCATCCCCAACAAAGAGAACGACTTCTTTATCTGGATTGGCAATCTTAGCCCCTATTGCGGCCGGTACACCGAATCCCATGGTCCCTAATCCACCAGAAGTCACCAACTGCCGCTCGTTTTGGTATGGATAGTACTGAGCTGCCCACATTTGATGCTGCCCAACGTCTGTTACGACGATGGCATCGCCCTTAGTCAACTCACCAACGCGTTCAATAACCGCTTGAGGTTGGACGACGCGTTCTTTCTTATCATAAGAACGAACACGATTCTTATCTTGGGTGACTTTCTCGACCCATTTCTCCGTACTGTTATGAACCACTGGCTCTGCCAACAACTGTTTTAAGGCTTTTTTGGCATCACCAACGACTGGAATATCGACTGCAATGATTTTACCGATCTCTGCTGGGTCAATATCAATGTGAGCGACTTTGGCATTCTTAGCAAAGGTTTTTGGATTTCCTGTCAGTCGGTCATCAAAACGACAACCGATGCTGATCATGAAATCTGCTTCTGTCATGGCAATATTGGCCGCAAAGGAACCGTGCATGCCTCCCATCCCAAGGAAGAGAGGGTGACTGGTCGCAATCGTCCCCTGTCCTAGAAGACTAGTTACCACAGGAATCTGATAGCGCTCTGCCAAGGCTACCAATTCGTCCGCCGCTTCTGCATAGCTGACGCCACCTCCAGCCAAGAGGACTGGTTGTTTAGCCTTGCCCAGTTGCTTCAAGATTTTCTTAATCTGCAATTCATTAGGGGCAATGGTCGGCTGGTAACTTGGAATATTGATGGCCGGATTGAAAATATAATCTGTTTCTAAGGCAGAGACATCCTTTGGAAGGTCAATGACGACGGGGCCTGGACGCCCAGTTGTCGCAATATGAACTGCTTCTGTGATAACCCGTGGAATATCCGCTGTCTCACGTACTTGGTAATTGTACTTGGTAATCGGCATGGTAATCCCAACAATATCTGCCTCTTGGAAGGCATCCTTCCCGATCCCAGAACGGTTGACCTGACCAGTAAACACAAGAAGAGGAACACTATCACTCATGGCATCCGCAATCCCTGTAATGGCATTGGTTGCTCCAGGTCCACTTGTGACGACGGCCACACCCAGCTTCCCAGTTGATTTGGCATAGCCTTCAGCTTCATGCAAGCAGCCTTGTTCATGTCGGCCAAGAATGTGTTTGATCCCTTTAAAACTATAAATAGCATCATAAAGGGGCAAAACCGCTCCACCTGGGTAGCCAAAAATGGTATCAATCCCAAGATCTCGAAGCGTTTCTAGCACAAGCTCTGAACCTGTCTTAGCAGTTTCTAAGGTAATTTTCTCCATGTCTCTCCTTTCTGTTTCTTTGATTATCAAATGAGCATGCTACTATCATACCTTTTTTCAAATAACTTTTCAAGTAAAAATCACAAATTTTCTGAATTTTCTATCTAAACCCGAATGTTGATTGTTTTCCTAAAAAATTGACAAATCTAATCAAAAAAGAGGCTGGGATAAAAGTCCTAGCCTCTCAATTGTCTTTGGATTGTCGAGCAAGACGCAGTGGTTGAGTGGGCTCTACTACGCTGATTTCATCAGCTTTTACAGCCCTACTCAACTGTGCGGAGGTGGGACGACGAAATCGAATTCTAACGAATTACCGATTTCTGTCCCACTCTCTTTTCTTCCTTATAGCCATCCCTTTTCTTGGGCGATCTTTGCTGCTTCCGTCCGGTTTTCTGCATCCAATTTAGTTAGAATGCCTGACATATAATTTCGGATGGTCCCGTTAGAAAGAAATAAACGATCAGCAATTTCTTGATTAGAAGCTCCCTTTGCAACTTCTTTTAGGACCGCTTGCTCCTGAGGGCTTAGAGGATTGGGATGGGTTAGGATTCCCTCCATTAATTCAGGAGAATATTCTTTTTGCCCTGCCAAAACCGTATGAAGTGTTGCCATCAAATCTGTAATGCGACGTTCTTTTAAGACATAGGCATCGACTCCAGCCTTGAGGGCCCGCTCAAAGTAACCCGGTCGTTTAAAGGTGGTAACGATGACAACCTTGAGCTGGGGTTGTTGACTTTTGGCCCATTCCAACACTTCTAGTCCTGTTTTGATAGGCATCTCAATATCTAAAATAGCAATATCAACTGGATGGGTTTCGAGTAAGCGAATGGCTTCTTGCCCATCTCCAGCTTGCAAGACTTCTTCTACATCCTCTTGCAAAAGCAAGAGCTGGCAGAGGGCATCGCGCAACATACTTTGGTCTTCTGCAACTAATAAGCGCATCTTATTTCCTTTCTTGATAGGGGATCCGTATTTCTATCCGGGTCGGCTTGTATTGATGACTGATATCCAGCTCTCCTCCCAACAAGGCAATCCGTTCGCGGATCGAGTGCAGGTCCTTATCCGAGACCTTATCAAAGCCGATACCGTTGTCTTCTGCGACCATTTCTACCCCTGTTTCGGTGGAGCGATAAGTGAGAAGGGCTTGCGTCGCTTTGGCATGTTTGATCATATTGGTGGCTAGTTCCAGAGACACCATGGCCAGAGCAGACTCTAGGACCGGCGAGATGCTAGCTGTATCGAGATTGTTTTGGATCTCCACTTTGACTTGCGCCACTTCTAGCATTTGCTTGACGGTTTCCAGCTCTCTTGCCAGGGTTCGCTGCTTCAAGTTCTCCACAATCTCTCGGACTTGGTGCATGGACTCTTGACTAATGGCTTGAATCTCTTGCACCTGCTCCTGCGCCTTCTCAACCTGACCCAATGCTAAGAATTGATCGGCCAGGTCTGCCTTGACACTGAGCATAGCAAAGGTGTGACCCAGACTGTCATGTAGATCACGGCCAATCCGATGGCGCTCGTTTTCTGCCAGCAAGAGATTGATCTGGGCATTTTGCTTGGCATGGTCAGCTTTCAACTCTTCCATCATCCGAATCCGAACCATGCCGTAAGTCATGGCATGGGTAAAGAAGAAAATGATGATTAAAAATACCCATTCATACTCCATCGCATTCTGTTTGAAAAAGATAACTCCAAAAAGTAGGAATTGCGATAGAAAAACTGTCCAAAGATAAGGAGAGCGAAAATTGCGAATCTCAAAGTGATAGACTAACAGGTTACTGATGAAGAAATAAAACCAAAAATAGTTAGCGTTAATAAAAAGAGTATTTCCTGCTACATAGGCTAGGAGGTACAGCCAACAAATCCAGATCAGCTTTTTGTTTTCAGTAATCAAGATTCCTAGATAGGAAGCAATAAACAAGAGGGCTAAAAAGAAGTGCCAGTAGGGAACCTCACCCAATAAAATAGAGATAAATGGGAATCCCATAAAGACTAGGCTAGCGTAAAACATATAATGAATACGCTTGAGTTTTTCAATCATGAACAAACCTCAGAATGACGACGATAGACGATGACAAGGGTAAACAAGACCAAGGTAAACAAGGTTAAATAGAGACTAGCAAAGCCATTGACCTGCCCCTTATTTAAAAAGGTCTTGATCAGTTCCATCAATTGATAGGTTGGCAGGCATTTGCCAATAGCTTGCATCCATTCTGGAAAGACACTAATGGGCATCCATAGGCCACCCATGACAGCCAGTCCCATATAGAGGAGATTGCCCGCAACCGACATCAATTGACTGGAAGGAAGCAAGGTCAAGACCAGACCGATAGCTACAAAGCTAGACTTCCTAGGATGAGAAGGAAGGCCGCTAAGACCCAATCCTGTAGAGACATGTTCACATGCCGCACCACATGACCCACGGTAAAGACGACCCCAATGGATAGGAGAAAGTCTACAAAGAGACCCGCAACCTTTATTAGATAATATTCTACCATAGATACCGGGGTATGGCGCAAGACTTTTTGCCAATTATTGAGTCGATCGGTTTCAAGAACTGTTGGAAAGGAAAATAGAGCCGTAGACATCATGGAAAAAGCCGTCATAGAGAGGAGATAATCCCTCATAAAGTGAGCGGGTGCCCCTGGTGTGTCCTGGTACATCCCTGAAAAGAAGAGATAAAAGGCCGTAGGCATCCCTATTGATAATAAATAATAAATGGCTTGGCGTCTGGTCAAATGCCACTCAACCACGCCAAGAGCTTTCATGCGTTTCATCTTGTCACCCTACTTCCTTTGTATTTTCAAAAATAGAATCCAATAAACTTCGATTGGTCACTTCGATCTCTTGGATCGAACAGCCTTCTTCTTGCAATCGAGTCCACAAACGATTGGCATCGCCTGTCACAACTTGAAGGGCATCAGGTTTGACCGTCACTTGACCAATTCCGTCCATCCCTGCCACTAGAGCTTGGTATCGCAAAGGCAGGGTAAAATGTTTTTCTACCTCTTCACTTCTCATAGCTAGTGGCGTCGTATCTCGAAGCAAACGTCCCTGGTGCAAGACCAGGATCCGGTCAGCTGTATGCTCTACTTCCTCAATGTAATGGGAAGAATAGACAATAGTCACACCTTGATCCTTTAAATGCCCGACAATCTCCCAAAAGCGTTGGCGAGTGGACGTATCCATGGCAGCCGTCGGCTCATCCAAAAACAGAAGACTGGGACGACCAATCAAGGTCAGGACAAAGGATAGGAGACGTTTTTGCCCACCAGACAGCTTACTGGCCAACTGTTTCTTTTGTTCTAGACTAAATCGCAATAAATCATCGATTTCATTGACCGTTAAAGGGTTGGGATAAATAGAGCGAAAGAAACTGATCAATTCCTGCACGGTTAACTTTTGCACGATGGCATTCTCTTGAGGGAGATAAGAGACACTAGCCTTTAATTGAGGATGGCCAGGAGCTTTTCCCTCTACTTCAATGATCCCAGCCGTCACCTTCCTATCTCCCAGGAGGCAATTCATCAAGGTTGTTTTCCCAGCTCCGTTTGGCCCAATCAAGGCCAAACAATCCCCCTGTTCAACCGCAAAAGAAAGATCTTCTAAAATTTCTTTTCCTTTGATGCTTTTTTTCAAGTTTTCTACTCTAATGACACTCATGGTACTCTCCTTTCAACCAGGCTTGGCCAGCTGGAATGATGACATAGACGACCAAAGTCACTCCCCAAACTGTTTGGAAAAACCAGCTAGGAAAATGGGAGGAAAACCAGCCTGTTATCATCTCAGTTGCCCATAGGAGCAGACACAGAACAGCTACCAATCCAATTTCAATTTTCTTTTTCATTGCTCCATCTCCTTTTTAACAGCCTTGACCATTTTTAGCCCTTCTTGGACTGCCCAGCTCATGATGCCAATCCCAGCAAATAATTCCCAAGGGAAATGGTAATAGAGGCTATCATCCTTTGAAAAGATCAGATAGACAACCATTCCAGTAACTGTTAACGTAAACACTTTATAGAACCATTGTTTCATTTTTCCTTACCTCTTACTTTCTGACTATATTATAGCCAAAGGAATAACAGGCTACTAGATGATTTTGTCACTGGCTGACATGACAAATGTCATGGAAAATAAAAAAGGCCGGACAAGAGTCCGAACCTATGGTGCTGGCGTTTCTTCTTTAAAGCCATGGAGTTTTAAACCTGTGATCAGAGTAGATGCTTTCACATCTTTGAGATCTCCAACTCCCAGATCTTGAAAATAAGATAATTCTTTCAGTTTATCTAAATCAATCTTATCAACATCAAGAACTACTGTCGTTGCTAATTGCTTTTCTGCTGTCACAAGGTATTCAATATTGAATCCTTCTAGGTCTTTAACAGCCTGATACTCAGGATTATTCTTTAACCCGTCATTAATAATGGTCGTCATTTCTTCAGGACTGAGATGTGAATTTGCAGTCATAGTTTCCGGAAGGGGCGATAACAATTCGATTTTCAGTTGCTGAAGCTTGTCTCCTTTTGATGTAATGGTATAGCGGTGATGCTTTCCATTCTTATCTCCAGATAAAACCTTAGTTTCTTCCATGTCTTCTTTTACAACTGTTTCACTTTTTTCTGTTGAAGCGGGGGTTGAGCTACTCGATGTTTCAGTAGATTGGGACTGGGTCGCACAACCTGTCATCACAAGAAGTAGGGCTCCTAAAAAGCAGATTAATCTCTTCATTTGCTTTTTCTCCTATTTCTTTTTTTCTAAAGTATAACATATCAAATAAAAAATGTCTAAAAACACCCATTTAATCGCTTTCTTGAGGGTAATTTTATTAAAAAAACGAGCCAAAAATCATTTTTCGGGCTCGTTTACTGTCTAGATAAGAAATTTTTTGATTATTCAACACTGAATAGGTAAGGATAGACTGGTTGATTTCCTTGATGAATTTCGACTTCAACATCCTCATATTTAGCCAGCAAGTTTTGGGCCAACTCATTGGCTACTGCTTCTTGACCATCTTCACCGATATAAATAGTGACAATTTCACTATCTTCATCCAACATCTTATCAAAGGTGGCTGTCAAAGTTTCCATCATATCTGGATTGGATACCACAATCTTGCCGTCTACCATTCCAAGGTTGTCGTTCTCATGGATTTCAAGGCCATCAATGGTTGTATCACGAACGGCTGTCGTCACACTACCTGATACCACATCTTCAATCGCTGCTGCCATCCGATCATGGTTTTCTTCGATAGACTTGCTCTCATCAAAGGCAAGAAGACTAGTCAATCCTTGAGGGATGGTCTTGGTCTCTACGACAGCTGCAGGTTGTTCAATGACTTCTGCTGCGGATTGGGCCGCCATCAAGATGTTTATTGTTTGGCAAGATAATGATATTGCGCGCATTCAACTCTTCAACAGCTTTGACAAAGTCTTCTGTCGAAGGGTTCATAGTTTGACCACCAGAGATGATGTAATCCACACCTTGTGCTTTGAAGATATCCGCTAATCCGTCACCCGCAACGACTGCGATGATGGCATATTCTTTTGCTTCAGCTGGTTTCGCTTGACGTTCTTCTTTTTCAACTTGTGCTTCGTGCTGGCTACGCATGTTGTCTACTTTAACCTTGACCAAGCTACCATACTTCAATCCTTCTTGCATGACAAGACCTGGATCTTCAGTATGGACATGGACTTTGACGATTTCATCATCGTTGACGACTAATAGAGAATCCCCTAGGTTGTTCAAATAGTTACGGAATTCATCGTAATCAAAGTCTTTCACATAGGTTGGGCCTTGTTTCAAAGCGACCATGATTTCTGTACAGTAACCAAAGGTGATATCTTCTGTTGCCACATGACCTGCTACTGACTTGTGGTGCTCTGCGTTGATCATTTCGGACATGGTTGCTGGAGTCGCCACAAATTCTTCAGAAGCGATGAACTCTCCTGTCAAAGCTGATAGGAAACCTTCATAGATGAAGACCAAACCTTGACCACCTGAGTCGACCACACCGACTTCCTTCAATACAGGAAGCATATCTGGTGTTTTAGCAAGGGCAGTTTTTGCTCCTTCAAGGGCCGCACGCATGACTTCAACCGCATCATTGGTTGATTCTGCCTTTTTCTTGGCACCAATAGCAGCACCACGAGAAACAGTCAAAATCGTTCCTTCGACAGGCTTCATAACCGCTTTATAGGCTACCTCAACCCCTGCTTGGAAGGCTGCCGCAAGAGCTGCACCATCCAATTCATCCTTATCTTTGACACTTTGAGAAAATCCGCGGAACAACTGTGAGGTAATCACTCCTGAGTTTCCACGCGCTCCCATCAAAAGACCCTTAGCAAAGATATTTGCTGCTTCACCAACAGTTGAAGCAGAGCGATCGGCTACTTCTTTTGCACCATTTTCAATGGTCATTCCCATATTGGTTCCAGTATCACCATCTGGCACAGGAAAAACGTTCAACGAATTGACATACTCGGCTTGTTTATTTAAGCGAGTAGCCCCTGATTGGACCATTTCTTGAAATAAACTAGTTGTAATTTTTGACACGATTATTCTCCCACAATTTTAATGTTTTGGATATAGACGTTTACTGTATCCGTTGTGATTCCAAGCTGGTTTTCTAAACTAAACTTGACACGTTCTTGAATATTTTTTGAGACTTCGCTAATCTTTGTACCATAGCTCAAAACAGTGTAAACATCAACCGCAATACTTCCTGCTTCGGTCGTTTTTACAACCACACCCTTAGAGTAGTTTTCCTTACCTAAGAGAGCTTGGAAATTATCTTTAATCGCGTTTTTGCTGGCCATTCCAACCACTCCAAAAATTTCAGTGGCAGCACCGCCTACAACAGTTGCGATGACATCATCGGTCAATTCAATCTGACCATCTTTTGTATTGATTTTTACTGTCATAATTTCTACCTCAAAAGTATTTTATATTCTATTTTACCATAAAAGAGCTCGAGTGTAAAAGGGAGAATCCTTTCTCCTATCGGTTGATACAAATGTCCATAAATAAGGAAATGGAGACAAAAGAAAAGGACCTCCAAGAGATCCTGATTTCTGATTAAACGCGTTCTACTTTACCAGATTTCAATGCACGAGCTGAAGCCCAAACTTTTTTAGGTTTACCATCGATAAGGACAGTTACTTTTTGAAGGTTTGGTTTTACGGCACGTTTGGTTTGGTTCATCGCGTGTGAACGGTTGTTTCCTGATACAGTCTTACGACCAGTAAAATAACATACTTTAGCCATTCTGTTTTGCCTCCTATTAGATCTAATATTACGGATGTGCTAGCACCACATACCGTACTATATTACCAAAAAAACTTTCTCTTGGCAAGACCTTTGAAGAAGTTTTTCTTAGATCGGCTTATGAAAAGGAATTCTCACCTACATAGATGATTTCTAGGTTCCCCAGTGAGACCTCTCCGACGATGTAAAAGTCCTTGCTGGTTAAATTGCTTGGATTTTCCTGGTGTTGGATAGCTGACAGAGAATTATCTACATTGACATGAACCCGCCAGTCACTTGGGACATAGAGACTCAAACTGCCAAGGGAAACATCCACCGCAAACTGGGCAGACGCCCCCTCCATCCGGCAATTGTCAAAATAGATAGAAGCTTCTCCAAAACTTACATCGGCACTTCCACCTGTAAAATTCTGGTCGTTCAAATACTTGGTCACCGTAGAGAAGGAGACGTCAATATCATTGCCAGAGCTAGTATGAGAAAAGCCACGAACCGCATCTTTTCCTCTTTTTTTCCAATCTTTTTTGGGAGATTTAAACAAGAAGTTCAAGCCAATGACAGCCAAGACCGAAGAAAGAACCACCACCGAATTTGAAATAGGCAAAAAGTGGTATTGGCCGTTCAAAGAGAAAATAGCTAAGAGACCGTAGATGAAGCCCCAACCAAACTGCCTTTCCATAAAATTCGTCAGAGAGAGATAAGCCAAGAATATCACCCAGGCTAGCATCCAAACGCTGATCTTCCATGTTACAAAGAAGCCTTGTAAAAGCACCAGTACCGCACACAGAATCAAAAGGATACCAATCATTTTTTTCTTCATTTTTCTACCTCATTTCCTTTAGTCGTTCTTTTAAGAGCTGATAATAATGTCGAGATACATGAACTTGTTTATGGGTTTGATAAAAGTTCACTGTGCTGGTTCCCGAGAAAGATTTTTCTATTGAATAAATCTGCTTGGCATTGACGATTGTTGACTTGGAAATCCTGCAGAAAGTGATCGGTAGGATTTCTTCTAATTCATAGAGCTTTTGTCGCACCTCGTAAGCATCCTCCCTTGTATACCCATAGATCTTTTCACCATCTGTCTCAAAAAAGAGAATTTCAGACACATTTACAAAGTACTCACTGCGATCTTTATAAAAGGTCAAAGTCGTCATTTTTCGATCTAAAATCATCTGCTGCAACTGGGCTAGATCCTCCGTTAACCGAGGAGCCCGGATGATCATTTCTGCTTCATCCATCTCAGGATCTAATTCGATTCTAACTTTCATAGGACTCCTTTCTTACCGTTTGTTAGTAACATTATAACAGCTGTTCAAAATCTTACAAGTCCTTTTTAATAAGTGGTTGTTTTCACCCCCTAAGTGGTCCATTACAGGACCTAAAAAGGCTTGGTTTGAATCGTTTCTTCATGCCAAGCCCTTAGAATGAATGATATAGGAAATTATTTTTCTTTTGGTGAGTCTGGCAAGAGAAAACCTAAACCAACACAGGCTAGAACTCCAGCTGTAATGACAACACCGTTTGATATTGGAAGAAGATCATAGATAGCATTGGCGATGATGAAGCCAATCACTGCACAGATCAAGCTGGACTTGTAGTCTTTCTTGAGTGCATTTTCAACAGTAAAGAAGACAAATAAGACAATTGGGACTAAGGGCCAAAGATTGGCATCAATAGTAGGATAGCCTACGAGACTAAAGATGATGACTGCTAGAGCAGCAAGGATAAAGCTAACACCGATTAATTTTTTCATGATACTACCTCGTTTTTTCTAGAAGACTAAGCTTTCTTTGATAATCCTACTATAACAAAAGGAGCTAGATGAGACAAGGTAATTTGTATAAGTGGTCGATTTTGCTGACTATCCGGTAGAATCTCAATCATTTCCTAGGGGACAAAAGGCAATATTTGAGGCTAAAGGGAGGTCGATGGATCACTGGAGAGAGGAGGGAAAGGTTTGGGCTGCTTTGTCATTTTTGGTACAAATTTTGGTACAAAAAGTGATTCAACAGCAAAAAAAGCCCGTCACAAGGGGGCTTTGTCTTATATCATTTGATGCCGATTGCAAGCATTCTAATTGTTTAAACGAACTACAATCAACAATAATATACCGAATTTAAAGGTAATTTAACTAAATGAGATTTCATATACAAATAGACTAAAATTCAATTTGGTACAAATAAAAACTTTGCGTATGACCTGGTTTGACAAGGTTTTGTTTTAGATTGTTTTAGAATAGCTTAATAAAAGCATCCAACAGTTTCACTATAAATTTTTATTTCAAAAAATTTATATAAGTTTTATTGAATGAGGGAAATTTTATATTTTGTAATGAGCCTATGTTATAAAAATATCTTGTTACAAAATCCCTAAGCTCATCATATAAGCCACCATCATTCATAAATCTCCCCAACCTTTGGGAACATGTGTGAAAATGGATGTTCATATACTTTAGCCTCTTTCGCTTCATCCCAATACACAACATAATCTCCACCATTATTTAAATCTGCAAATTCAATGACTTCTCCATCCTTATAACTAGGCTTTGTTTGTCTCTTTTCTAGGTATTCAATCCGTTCTTTGACAGCTGCGTTTTTTTTCAACGTATTTATCAAAGGAAATATAAGAATGATACCTAATAAAATTGTAGAGATCAATCCGATTAGAATAAATTTATTCTCTTTACTCATATTCAAATTTCTAGCTCCTTTTTCATAATCGACCTAAAAAATATCATCATTTAGGAATATTTAACCTCAATTCTACCATTCGTAATCTCCGATAGTATCGTAGTCATCATCATTTCCCTCTTCTGATGTTGTCATTTTACCATCCCAAGTATCTCCTGGATGAACTTTATTAAAGTAATCATAGCTAACTTTTTGATAGTTTTTCACACTATTATTTTCATCCCATACAACAATATAATAGCTTTTCATCTCATCTTTATCTTCTAAAATATCGTAGATGTCATAGTTGTTAGTCCCTTTATCGACAATGATTTTTTCGACTACTTCATTGTCCTTATATCCCAGAGGATTATTTTGTTTTTTCTCCAGTTGGCGCTCACGCTCTAAGTACGTCACAAATGTATTACTAGAGTTTATTAAACTAACAATCATGATAGCAACCACTACCATAGATGTAGCCCAACCTGTAAGCAATTTTCTATTAAAATCATACATACTATGTTTGCTCCCTTTCAAAACTCTTCTTAGAGCATTCATTTTCTAGAGGCCTTCCCTACAAAATGAATTTTTCATAATCGATTCATTATATCATAGATTAGGCAGTAGTAAGGGCTTTTTCGGAATGTTTTGTAAAAAATTACTAATCAATACCTTTTGGACTTTTAAGCAGAAATGAAAATTAAGGTTACAAAAAAGAGAACCTTGACGGCTCTCTTAAGTTACCAATGGTACTCTACAAATTTGAAACTGCTGAGATATCGCAAAAGCTTGGAATACCTCAATATTAAAATCATAACTAGAAACGTAATGACAAACAAGTTAAACTACCGTCAATTTTTTTAAATTCATCTGTATTAACTACTATTACTGGATATCCTAAACTTTTAATATGCTCTAAAGTTTTTGGGTAGCCCTCAGGAACTAGTACGGTACCATTTATATTCAAACTATTAATGGCGTATAGTTCTTCTTTTGGAACCACAAATCTATTAAATTCATGAAACTCAGGAACTTCATTCATTTTCGCACTAACAAGCATATTATTATTCTCAAGATAAATCACAAAATCTTTCAAATGCAAACCTTCAGTAACTGGAATTGTTGAAGAAGTATATCCAAATTTGGAAACTATCTCATTAAACTGTCTAGCTCCTTCCTTATTTGTACGATCAGAAAGTCCAACGTAAAAATGCTTATCTACAAGCATAACATCTCCACCTTCCATAGTTCCAGGGGCTGTAATGTGGAAAATTTGCTCATCAGCATAGAATTTCTTTATAGCTGGCACTATTTCATATTTCTCGCCATTACGCGATTCTCGTGGGGAATTAGTAATAATAGCACATTCTTTCATTACTACTGCGGGATCTTCAACAAAACATGAGTCCGGGTATTCTTCCAATGCATCAAGAACCAATGCTTTTACACCTAAGCTTTCTATTGTTTCAACATATTCTTGATGTTGATCAACAGCTTTTTCATATACTGGCTTATCATCGCTAAACATGCCTGTACTGATACCTTCAAGCATTGCTTTACATGGTTTTCTAGCAATTATGTTTTCAAATTTTAGCATATGTTTCCCTCCAGAGAGTTACAACTAATTAAATATATTCTTTTTCAACATACTCGGACTGACTTAACATCAATAAGTTCTCGTACATCACATGGAAACTAACAATATCTCCTATTTTATAACAGTGTTCACTTTCAGTAATATCTAATATTGTATGATCACTACTTCCACCAATTACCTCAATATTTGGATCTAATGGGCGAAGATGTAAACAGTCACCTAAATCTTGTCTTCCAACCGCAAGTAAAGCTCTGCGTCGAATACCCTTATCTTCATATTCTTTTTTATTTCCAAATGCATCAACAGCAATTGTTCCTATTGGATGACTAGGTTTATCCTTCAATTCGATAATCTCAGCCTGTAGTGTGAATGCTTCATCGTCATCAGAGAAAACCTTATAATCAAAACAATCATCTAGATCACTTATATATAATGCATCTCCAATTCTTAATTGGGTAATCCCTTTTGGCATAGTCTCTTTAGCAACCAAAGGAAGACTAGTTGAAGCACCTCCAGAAACGACCTCGATCCTTCGCCCGATTGCTTCGCTTACTTTATCAGCCTTTGAAATGAGTTCCATCATTTTTTCTGGAGTAGGCATTATAGAACCGTAACAACCTAAATTTGTTCCAATCCCCAATAAGTGCAAATTTTTTAATTCTTTTTCAATTGTGCATACCGTATTCAATAGCTCTTCTTCATCAAATATTCCTTCACGTAAATCGCCACATTCTGTCATGATTATGACACTATGAACTTTATTCTGCTCAGAAGCCACTCTATTTAGTTCTTTTAAAACTTCCAAAGAAGAATTCAAACTAATATCTGCACAGGAGACTAATTCCTCAACTTCACTAAGCATTGGGATACGCAAATCATATGTAAGAATATTCGGATTGATTTCTTTAATTTCTTTAATTGAGAAAGTCGAGATGAAGCTAAAGTTTTAAAACCAGCTTCGATCAGTATCTCGATGACTTTATCGAGACCATTAACTGCCTTGACTACTCCTACAGTCTCAATTCCTAAATTATTGCACATTTCTAATGCATTCTTTGCATTATTTTTTAATTTTTTCTTATCAATAATAAATTTCGGATAGCTCACTTTATTCACCTTCTATCTATTATCTTTTTTACAGTTTTTACATAGTAGATAAATCAATTGTTCCATTGAAAATCAATACTAAACTTATGATTGCCAATGCTACAATAAATAGAGCGATTAATTTTTCTATATTAGTGAGGAAATTTTTATTGTGTTCCTTACGAGCAAAATAATAAACAATTATACACGGTGCAAAAAGAAGTGCTGTAATTATGATATACTTCCAACCAGTTGAATACATTAAATACGCCATTGCAATAGTCGAAACACAACCAAGTAAAGCATTTAATTTAAAACCTTTATCAAATTTGATTGATTTTTTGATCATTGTTAAACTAACTGTAAAGTAAGGAACCAACATTGTACTTGAAGCAAATAAAGCCATAACATTATAAATCGACTCATTAACAATGATCGTAATGAAAAATGCTTGTTGAATAATTGTTGAAACAAGTAATGAATTTGTTGGTTGACCAACAGCATTTTCGACCCCAAAGAATTTAGGTACAATTTCATGCTTCGCTGCAACGTCTAGAATTTCTCCAGCGAATAAACAACAACCAAACCAACATCCCATTGCTGATAATGCAATACCTAAGTTCATTAGTATTGCACCCCATTTACCTACAACCGCCTCTAGTATTCCTCCTAATGCTGGAACTTCCATCCCAGAAACTTCTACTTGAGAAAGAACACCAAATGTTAAAAATGTTAGCAAGAGATAGGTTACCGCAATCACAATATATGAAATGACAATTGCTTTTGATGCATCAGATTTTGATTTTGCACGTGCAGAATATATCAATGCACCTTCAATTCCAACGTACACCCAAATTGTAGAAGCCATTGCTGTTCCAATTTGACCATTTATAGTTGATGGTAAATCATTTGACGCAAATGCATTTTCCCATAATCCTGTATTAAATACATTTACTTTAAATGCTAATAATAAGGCTACAATGAAAACTACAATTGGAATCATTTTCGCAAACCAAATTACTGTATTTACTAATGAAGCATTTCTAGCTCCTGAGGCACAAATAGAGTAAAAAAATCCATAAAATAGCTGACAGCAAAATTAAAGAGGGAATATTATTTCCTCCACGGAAAATTGGTAGAAAATACCCTATAGAACTAACTGAAAGTACTCCTAATGAGATATTACCAACAACGATAGATAACCAATATCCTACACAAGATAAAAATCCTATGAATTTCCCAAATCCCTGTTCTGGGAAACTAAAAATCCCTGCGTCTAGATCTGGATAGTGATCTTGAAGATATTTCAAACAATAAACGAATACAGCAAAAGCTATACTTGCAAAAACTAACGCAATTAAAGCAGGACCTGGAGCTACAGATTTTGCTAAATCACGAGGTAAATTAAAAACACCAGCTCCTATTACTGTTGTAACTGTAAGAGCAACTAATCCTAGTAAGCTGACATTTTGTTGGACAGTATTTTTCTCAGTCATATAACTATCCTCCCCATATACATTTCAGTACATATCCTTATTAATATGGTGGGAAAAATTAACCTTAATCCCACCATATATAGTTTTTATCTAATTAGAAACGCAATGAAAGACAGCTCAAACCACCATCAATCTTACGATATTCAGAAGTATCAACAACAAGAACATCATAACCAAGATTTTCGACTGCAGATTGAACTTTCGGATAACCAGCTGGAACAATCACAGTTCCATTAACCCAGATACAATTTGCAGCATAAGCTTCATCAGGGTCAACAACTATCTTATTAAATGATTCAAATAATGGATTATCAATGAATTCACCTGCAACCAACAAATTATTATCTTCTAAGTAGTTAACACCCGTCTTAAGATGCAACACTTCTTCTAATGGTACTTGAATAACAGTTTTTCCATATTTTTCAAGAATTTCCTTCATTTGAGCAAATCCTTCATCGTTTGTACGAGCTGATTTACCTACATAGAAGGTATCTCCCACCATCATAATATCTCCAGGCTCTACCATACCTGGTGCTTTAATTTCATGTACATTTGAATAAAAACTAGATAATAATTTGCGGAAGTCTTCTAGTTGAGTTTCATTTCTACGAGTATCTGCACCTGGTCTAGAAATAATAGCACATTTATCTGTACAAAGTGCAGTATCTTCCATAAAGCATGAATCAGGGAAGTCATCATTTGGTGGCAATACATTAATCTTAACGCCACACTTAGTTAAAGCTTCAACATAATGTTCATGTTGAACTAAGGCATTTTCATAAACAGGCTTTCCAAGTTCTGGATTAGATGTAATTCCTTCACTAATTCCTCTTCCAGGAATACGAACAATAACATTCTTAAAGCGTTTCATAAACTTTACCTCTCTATTCTATAAAAACTTTAGAAGGTTTTAGTTATCAAAAAGATACGCCCCGTTATGTATGCGCTTACATTTTGTTACGGAGGAAATACTAATGGGACATATACTTTCTATGCCTCTCTTTAGTTTTAATTCCAAAAGTTATCTTAAATAAGTAGGTTTAGTATTATATCAAGTATGATAGTTACTCGTGAGACTTAATTAGTTAGCACACCGATATTTCTCATTTATTTAATAACTTCAGATTTAAATTAGTTCAGATCATACGATATTTAAAATACAATATCGCATAGATCTACGTTTTCTTCTTTACATGGATGTGTTAACAATATAGTTTCCGAATTATTCCTTTCTAGTTAACATTCCATATCTCATTTCCATTTTACCACTTAATAATTGCATGTCAATATTTGTATTGTAAAACTAGTTTCAGAAATATATAGTCTTAAAGTATGTCCACTGCCAATGGTTTTTTCAATATTTAAGAGGAGATTTAAAATGCTTCATTTCTGTAAATTTTTATACGAGTTATATATTTTGTTTAACCTATTATTAACTATTTTTTTATCAATAATCACTTCATTAATTTGTACTTTTTTTAATTTTTATTTATTTTTCATGCATATTTTTATATGGATTTAATTCTAATACATTTTAAATAAAAAATACGCAATTTTAATAGAACTTGCATATTTTATAACTTTATATTTGAGAGTTATTGTAAATTAACTTTCCGAAAAATGCATCTTTTTTGGAAAGATAGTTTTGAGCATTTCTAAAATAGCTCTAGAATATTGATAAAGCCATTCCCATATTAGCTAAGACTACGATTATACATTACAAGAGAAGATTAATGATGAATTTGAAAACATCCGAAAACTTTTATAATAATTTGGTACAAATTTTGGTACAAAAAGTGATTCAACAGCAAAAAAAGCCCGTCACAAGGGGGCTTTGTCTTATATCATTTGATGCCGATTGCAGGGATCGAACCTGTGACCTACGCGTTACGAGTGCGTTGCTCTACCAACTGAGCTAAATCGGCGATTGCCTTCTTAGTATAGCACTCTGATAGCGGATGTCAAGCACTTTTAGTTGATCTTTTTAATCAAAATCTGACAAGGATTTTTAAGATCCCATAGTTGAGGAAAAATCTCTAATTTTTTAAAACCAAGACTGCGATAAAAGACATTTGTTCGGTCATAATCTTTATTTGAACCTTCTGCGACTGTTTTGACCTGTAGGTAGTCCACTTGTTTGACTGCCTCTCTTTCTATAGTCGTAATTAATTCCCTTCCAATTCCTTGACCTTGGAATGATTTTTTCACGCCTAGACAATCAATTTCTGCACAATCTTCACTAGAATAGGACAAGCTTACAAAGCCAAGCAAATTACTCTCCTGAAAGGCGGCCCACACCTTCAAGTCCTTGGCTCCTTCGATGTAGGCTTGCGTGCTTTCTGGTATTCCAAACCATTCTGGCAAATCCTTTAAAACCTCAGCGACAACTGCCATTTTTTGATCTTCATCCTTGACTTCTTTAATTACAAACATCATAAGTTCCTTTCGTGATTTTTGTCTTACTTTAGCTCTTACGAACCAGCACTTTCGTACGCATCTAACCCCCTGTCCCAGAGTTTAAGGGAAATGACAAAGAAAACAAGAGAAATCAGAATCAAACCACCAATATTAAAGAAGACATCCTTGCCCTGCAAGAAATAGCTGGCAGGATAGTAGGCCGTAAAGGCGAAAGGTACAATAAAGCTAATTAACCAACGAAGGAGCGAATTGTAAATGGAAATCGGGTACTTGGCAAAATCATTAAACATATAGAAAATGTAAATCATGGCACCTGACTGCTTGGTCCAAAAAGCGATGCTGGCTGTCGCTATTTTCAGGGAAGTATAGATCAAGGTCGCAAAAGGAATACAAACTAGAAAAATCAGGAATTTGGGAAGAGTCCAAGCAATGCTAGTCGCCGTTGTCGTTAGTAAGATTCCACCGACCAAAGTTCACCCAAGGCATCAATCTGAAAGGTCTCAACCAGGATGTGAAAGAGAGGATTGATAGGACGAGTCAGATACTTGTCAAACTCCCCTTTTCGAACTAGCCGTTGACCTAAAGCCCAGAGATTGTCAAAAAAGAGATGATCTAATCCCTTTGGAATTAAGGAAAATCCATAGATAAAGGCAATCTCTTGAAAGGTCCAACCTTCTAGCGAGGGGATGTGTTGAAAGATGACATTGAGAAACAAGAGGTTTAGGCCTTGAGTCAGAAAGACTCCCAACACACCAACCACAAAATCAACTTTGTATTCCATGATTTGCTTGATGTATTGTCTAATAAAAATCAGATGCATGCGTTGATATTTTTTCATACTAACCTCCCTGAATGGTGATAAATGACTGGACTCGTTTCCAAATCAACTGAGACAAGCCCACCATCACTATAAGCCAGAAAAGCTGAAGCAAAAGTGCTTGAAGAATCTGACTGGCATCGTATTTCCCAACAATGATCATAACTGGAGTGTAAATCAAGGATGAAAATGGCAATAAGGAGAGAATATCTGAAACCACCTTTGGAAAAAACGTCAAGGGAATCAAACTGCCAGACATAAAGGCCACTATTGAAGTCTTGAGTAGATTGGAGCCCCATAAATTTTTAAATACAAAGGCTGAAAATCCAAAGCAGATATTAAAGAAAAAGTTAATCAGATAAGCCAGAGTTAAGCTAAAGAGATAAAGGATGGTTAATCCCAGTACTTCTACAACCCCTTGCCCAGACAAGATTTTCATCAAAATAATGACACTTAAAAATGGCAGTCCAACGGAGATAAAAATCAACCACTTGGAGCCAAGTTCGGTGAAAAGGTAAGAGGCCGCAAAATGCACTGGTCTCAGCAAGCGCATGATAATAGAGCCATCTTTTACCTCATCACCAATCATAAAGGAGCTATCAGACCTAGTCAGAAGATTAGTCACAAAACTCATGATGATGTAGAGGGTGATATCCGCCATACTGAAGCCCTGAATCAAAGGCTCCTGGGAGGAGTCAAAGACAGCCTTCCATAGATAAAAAGCCACAAAAGCACCCATGACATCGCCAATCCGATAAAGTAGAAAGTTGACTCGATAGCTAATCAACTCCTGAATCCCTGCATTGATAAAGGGTTTATAACGTCTCCACAATTTGACCATCTTAGAGCTCCTTTCGGTAGAAGCGACGGATAATATCTTCAATATCTGTATCTACCATCTTCAAATCGCGGATTTCAAAATCAGACAGGGTTTGCTTGATAATATCAGCTGATTGGTAGCAGGGAACTATCGAATTCAATATTGAGAGTATTTCCTTGTCTATCAATGGACATATCTGGCAAGCCTTCATAATGGGAGACGAGATGACTTTGACCTGGCGTCAGGTCAAAGGAGAGAGTCTTCATCTTGCCAAAGGTCTCCTTGAGCTGGCTAACCGTTCCATCAAAAATCTCTTGCCCCTTATCAATCATAAAAATCCGATCACAGAGTTGCTCAATATCACTCAAATCATGAGTAGTCAAGAGAATAGTTGTCTCTTCCTCCTGATTAATCTGAGTAATAGCCCGACGAATGTTGTCCTTGACCGACACATCCAAACCAATAGTCGGCTCATCTAAAAAGAGAACTTTGGGATTGTGAAGCAAGGAAGCCGCAATATCCGCCCGCATCCGTTGACCTAGTGAAAGAGTCCGCACAGGATCCTTGATAAAATCCTTCAAATCCAAAACTTCATTCAAAAAGTCCATGCGCTTATGGAAAAGCGAGTCTGGCACATCGTAAATCTCTTTCAAGACCGTGTAGGTCTCTTGCAGTGCCAAATCCCACCATAGCTGGGTGCGTTGTCCGAAAACGACTCCAATATCCTTGACATAATCTTGGCGATTGTCCTGTGGAATCTTGCCGTTAATCCGACAAAAACCAGATGTCGGTTTTAAAATCCCTGTCAGCATTTTGATGGTGGTTGACTTCCCAGCACCATTTGCCCCGATAAATCCTAAAATCTGCCCTTTTGGAACTTCAAAAGTTAAATCCTTGACCGCTTCAAAGGTCTGCTTTTCAGGATGAATAAAGGAGCGCAAGGCTCCCTTTAACCCCGGCTCCTTAACTGTCTTCACAAAATTTTTCCGAAGATGTTGCACTTCTATCATTGCCATATCTATCTCCCTTTAGTAAGAAATCGTTAAATCAAGCTCCTGAACATTCAAGCACGATTTCTTATCTCCTAAAATCTGCCTTTTTTTCAACATAAGGAAAGAAAGCCCTAACAACACCCTATTATAGTGCAAATGTCTAAGGAAAACAAGTGTTCATTTATATCGAAAATTTGAATCCCTAAGAAAATATAAAAGAGAGAGTGGGACAGAAATCGGTAATTCGTTAGAATTCGATTTCGTCGTCCCACCTCCGCACAGTTGAGTAGGGCTATAAAAGCTGATGAAATCAGCGTAGTAGAGCCCACTCAACCACTGCGTCTTGCTCGAAAATCCAAAGACAATTGAGAGGCTAGGACTTTTGTCCCAGCCTCTCCTCTACCAAGTTAAGTCTTCAATCATGCTTCTTACTTGTGAATCAAGAGTCTTATCCTTCTTCAGTTCTCCAACCAAAGTCTGAATCTGCCGGACTAGATTTGGATCATTGTCATTATAGCATCGATGAAGCATCCAGATGTTATGCACAGTTGGACTTTTTAGAACTGACTCCAACAATAAATCCTCATAGCCTTGATGATAAAACTTCTCCACAAAGTGTACCAATTCACCTGGAGAACCAAAATCAACTTCTGGGTGGTTAGCAATGAGTTCTAATATGGGAGCAACCAAATCAAAGGGTTGAGGGGAAGCCTCCATGGCATCTACAATCTCGTCTGCCAACTCAAATTCTTGATCTTCAGTAATTGCATCATGCAAAGCAACTAACATATCATCTTTAGTAAGCATCTGATTCTCCTTTTCAACTGTTCCATATCATTATTCGTTTTCGAACTTCTTCTTCACTCATCAAACCTTGTTCGTAAGTAGTTTTCAAACTCCTTTTGGGATAAATCACTAGGAAGTTCAAACACATACTCATATCCTTCATCACAAAAGGAAGCTTTCTCTTCAGGTGAAAACCATTTCCGAAGCCAGATGATATAGCAAGCATAATCCTGAACCCTATTATGTGAATCAAAGTAATTTATCACAAAAACATTTTTCTTGCTACTCAAAGAACTTTCCAAGGTAAGCTGAGGACTTTGATAATCCCAAGAAAGCGAGTAAGCTTTTTCAGGATTAATCCTTTCTCTAATCAAAACACCTGGGAATTTTTCTCTCAAAGCAGTACAAAAGGCTTGTAAATCTAGGAATATGGGATCTTTACTCTCAATAAAGACAAAATCAGCAGTACTCATCAGTCTCTCTCCTTCTTTTTAAAACTGAAAACAGACCTTAACCATCAATGGCAAAATTCTCCAGACTCTCAAATGCCTGACCCTGATAGTCAAAAGAAAAGATATGAATATCATCAAAAGTTTGATCGCAGAAAGTAACGGTTTGTCTTTCTGGCTCGATGATGGGCTTACCCAATTTTTCAGTAGCTTCTTCATCTGTGAAATATCCATAAAATTCTTGTAAATGAGGCAGTATAAATGCAAGAATACGGTAAAGATTTTTATGGTAATTGGCTGCAAGTAACTGAGCTTCCATCTCAAAGTTTCCACTTGGTTTTTCTTCCCAAGCTACAAGAACATCATCTACTTCATGTAGGTAGGCTTGCAAGGACTGATCGAATATCATGGCTATTTTTCCTTCAATTCTATTTGTAATAACAGAAAATAAAATCACATAGATTGAACTAAATGATTACCTAGAGGTAACTTTCATAATTCTTTTCACACTTTCATCTTTGTCAACTAGAAAGCAATCTGGAAAAGTCATCTGTCCCCATTTTTTATAATCAAAACTTGGATCAAAATGATTGATTAAGATTCCTAGCAAATTTCCATGAGAACTCAGTAAAATCGTCTTATCTGAATATCTTTCTTCCAAGTCCATTAAAAAATTTAGTACTCTAGCTAGTGCATCTTGATTTGATTCCCCTTCTGAATGAGATTCACTGGGATTTTGCCATAAATATTTAATACTGTCTTCAAACTCAGAATCTTTTATAAAGGTTGAAGATAATTTTCGCTCTCGTAACCGATTATCAAGAACTATTTTATCAAATTGAATTGGTGAGCTATTAATCGTTTCAAATTCTTCCTTTAACTGTTGAAAGGCAAACATCGAAAAAGTTGCAACAGCAATCTTTACTTTACTCCCAGGTTTTATTTTTTTCTTTAATTCATCTCCTAGACGAATACTACGATTATCAATCTCCATCATAATCTCCTAATATTAACTCAACAATTTAATTATATCATGTAAAACTATATTGGCCCTTCAAACAAAAAATTATTACTAGAAATGAGTGAATTGTTTTGTTTACAATAAACACTTTTCCAAATAAGAGAACCAAAAAAGACCTACCCTTACGGATAAGCCTTCTTACATGTTTATTTCTTTATTCAATTACTTGGCTTTCTGCTACTTTCTTGTACCAGTGAGCTGACTTCTTCGGATAGCGCTCTTGGGTTTCAAAGTCCACATAAAAGAGACCATAGCGTTTTTCGTAACCATTTGACCAAGAGAAGACGTCCATGAGTGACCAAATGAAGTAGCCTTTGACGTTTGCCCCATCCGCAATCGCATCGGACAGAACTTCCAAGTGTTGCTTCACATAATCAATCCGTCCATCGTCATAAACCGTGTTGTCCACAAACTCATCTTTGTAGCCCAGTCCGTTTTCAGTGATGTAGATTTTCTTATAGTTTGGATAATCCGCCTTCACACGCATGATCTGATCATATAGCCCTTGAGGATAGATGATCCAGTCCCAGTCAGTGCGAGGTACATAGTCAGGAGCTACACGACGACCAACACCTTTAATTTGGTACTTAGAGCTTCCTTTTTCCCCTTTACCGTTGTGGATGATTTCAGTTTCACCATCAAATGCTTCCATCCAATCACTCATGTAGTAGTTAATTCCAAGGAAGTCATTCAGGTCTTTAGCTGCTTCAAGTGCCACAAAGTCTTCGTCTCGAAGATCCAACTCACCACCATTAACTGAAAGAATGTGGTTTACACCTTCCATGGTTTTATCGGAATAGTGTCCAAGGTAGGTTGCATCTAGAATAAACTTGTTATGGATGATATCTTCCAATTCAGCCGCCCGAACGTCTGCTGGATTTTCTGGATCCAACGGATACTTAGTTGGAAGAGCGTGCACAACTCCAATTTCACCTTCATACCCTTTGTCTTTATACAATTTCACAGCTCGGGCATGCGAAACCATCATATTGTGGTGTGATTGGAAAACTTTGGCAAGGTCATACTGAATCCCTGGAGGGAATTTTCCTACTAAGTATTGACCATCACCGATTGGTCCAATTTCATTAAAGGTTGTCCAATAGTTGACTTCTGGGAATTCTTCAAAACAGAAGGCAGCATAATCTACGAAGTGTTCGATATTTTCACGATTCAAGAAGTCTCCGTTTGAATGAAGAGCTTCAGGAGTATCAAAGTGGTGAAGAGTTACGAATGGTTCTACATGACGTTTATGACATTCTGCAAATAACTTATGATAGAATTCTACACCTTTGGATTGACTTCACCATAGCCAGTTGGGAAAATACGTGACCAAGCAATAGAAATACGAATTCCGTTTACGCCATATTCTTCAGCCAACTGTAAGTCTACTGGATATTTATGGTAGAAATCGCTTGCTGGTTCTGCTGTATACCAATAGTTATCAGCTAAGTATTTGTCCCAAGCAACTGGTCCTTTTCCGTCAGTATGGGTAGCTCCTTCTGCTTGATAGGCAGCCGTTGCCCCACCAAAAATAAAATCTTTAGGAAGTGTTTTTGTCATTTTTTCACCTATTTCTTGATTGGATAAAATGAAAAGTGAGGGGAGAGGAGTTAGTGAGCCATCCATCTCCATCTCACTTCTTGTTCCAAGCCACCGAATTGTGACATGAGGAGGTAAAAACGATATATTTTTACCGACGAATTAACAAGTCGATTAGGAAAATCGCCATAGCGATTTCCGTTACGATAGGAGACTGTTTCACAGTCCCTATCGTTAATCGAATTGCGCTTGAACAAAGGCTAGAGCACCTTGTCCATCGCGTGTCAATTTAATGTACTGAGCACCTTCTGTCTTCGCCAATTTGATGCCTAGTTTATCTGTTTCAGCCTTCATGTCTTCGAAGTTGGAAGCAACCTGAGGCGCCAAGATAACAAGGTCAAATTCTGGCAACATTTCACGGTGAGCACCGTAGCCACCGGCTGCCGCTTTGACAGGAACCTTGTATTCTGCCGCAGCCTTGTTCAAGGCATTTGCAAGGAGTCCACTAGTACCGCCACCGGCACAGAGAACCAAGACATTAGTTTCTTCTGTAATGGTATTTCAGCTGGTGCATCTTCAACACCTGCTTTTTCAAGAATTGCATCTGCTTTGGCAGTATTGAAGTTTGCTGCTACTTTTTCTTTCAATTCATCATTGGCTTTTCCAGAACGTTCCTCTTCAAGAATTTGCTCATCGTACACCTTCACAAATGGGTAGTAAATAACCACGTCTACTACTACTAGAAGAGCAGCAAGGATGAAGGAAAGAACTTGGAAGTTTGTACCAAGGACAATCCCCAAAGGTCCAGGAGTAACCCATGGAAGGTTAGCCGTGAAGGAGTTCATTCCCAAGGTATCCACAAAGAATTTGAAGATCCAAACGTTGGCAATTGGTGCAAAAATAAATGGAATAAAGAAGATTGGATTCAATACAATCGGTGCACCAAACAAGATTGGCTCATTTACACCAAAGAATGTAGGTACAACGGATGCACGACCAATTGCACGGTTCCGTTCTGATTTACACAACCACATGAAGAGGAATGGAACAATCAAGGTTGCTCCAGTTCCACCCATGGTAACGATAAACATTTGAGTACCAGAAGTAATAACCTTATCTGCATGTTGACCAGCTTGAGACAGAGACAAGTTAGCATCGATATTCGCGTAAGTGATCGCTGCAATCGCAGGCTCTACGATAGAAGGGCCGTGGATTCCCACAAACCAGAAGAAGGCATACGCACCAAATAAGTGTTATTCCAAGATAGCCATCTGCAGCTGAGAAGAGAGGCGCAAGAAGAGTACCAATAGATTCAGCTACTGTTACACCGAGACCGCCCTTAACAATCAATTCAAGTCCATAAAGGAGAACCACTGATACAGTGAATGGAATCAAGTCTTTAAATACTTGAGAGATATTTGGTGGAACTTCGTCTGGCATGCGAATCGTAACATTATTTTTCACGCAGACTTTGTAAACATTAACGGTAACGAAGGCTGCAATAAAGGCTGTCAAAAGACCTTTTGTTCCCATGAAGGCAGTCAGAAAACCTCCTTCTTTCGCTGGTTCAGCTGCCATTAGAAGGAAACCAACCATAGATGCCAACATGGTTGACAAGAAGTTGATCTGGTTTGTTGCAGGTAAATCACGGTTGACAGAATCTGTCAAAGCTTTGGCTGTGGTTCCACCTACGAAGAAAGCCAGAATTCCCATCGAATAGCTATAAGGGGTCATCAAGAAGCTTTCAATTTCTTTGACCAATGGAAGCCCCAAGCATTAGGAACGTAGGCAATCAAGATAAAGATAGATGAGAATAAGATCACAGGCATCCCTGCGATAAATCCATCACGGATCGCACGCAAATATTTATTACGAGAAATCTTCTCGAAGAAAGGTTTTCCTTTCTCAATCAATTCAATTAATTTATGCATTATTTAGCTCCTCTTTTGTATAGTTCAATGAGATGATGAATCACATCTTTTAATAGGATCGTTGTCATTAAGTGGTCCTGTCCATGCATCATGGTAATGCTGTAGGGGAGGTCTTCTCCTGCTGCTTCTTGCGCTAGCATAGTTGTTTGAGACTTGTGAGCCTCTGCGATACAGCTTCCTGCTTCTTCTACCAAGCTTTCTGCCTGAGCGAAGTCACCCTTCTCAGCCGCCTTGAGGGCCTCCAAGAGTTTAGAACGAGCATCCCCTGCATACGCAACGATCTCAAAACCTAATAGTGTCATTTCTTCTTTGGTCATGACCAATTCCTCCAATTTGAATTTCTTAATTTTTAAAAGTTGTTACAATAAGCGTTGAATGTGCAAGACCAGATAGACCCGTTCACTCTTGTACAAGTCAACCCCGGTCTCCCTAGAAATCACATCATAAATCTTGGAACCAATCTCAAAGGCTTTAGGATAGGAGCTTTTTATATGTTCCTCCATATCTAGAAGCGATTGATTATCATCCCGATTGCGATCCAGGTAATCCAAGAAGTAGTTAAGATGAATCATGAAACGATCATAAAAGTTGTTGTTGGTCTCGGTTCGTTTAATTGAATAACTATCCAAAACCTCTTCCACACCTTTTAAGATTTCTTTGCGCTGGTCCATGGAATCCACAACCTCCGCTCCATTTTCACCTTCTGCATTGATGAAATGATAGGCGATGCGAGTGACCTCATCTTCAGGGAAGCTAGTTGTGAGCTTCTCCCGATAGATGTCTACTGCCTCTTTGGCAATCTCAAAAGCTACTGGATAGTTCTCTGAGATATCCAAAAGATTACTTTCCTTATACCTGCCTTGGGTCACTGCTTGGTAAGAGCAAAACATGTGGTCTGTCAAGGTCACATAGATATATTCTTGAACGGGGTAGTGATACTTTTTGCTCAAGTAATCAATCATCTCGTAGGTCACTGTGATGAAGTCTAATGGAACATTTTTTAGCAGGGTCATAAAGTTCTCTCGGGATTCCTCTGTTTTCATCCGAAAGAGCTTTTCTACCTTTTCTTTAGGGACTAGGTCGCCCTTCTTTTTGCCAAAAACGATTCCTTTTCCAATGACAATCAGTTCTTCCCCTTTGTCATTCCTCACCAGAGCAACATTGTGATTGAGTGGATTTAAAATCCGATACATGGTACTCTCCTTGCTAGTTTATTTAAGGTTAAGGGTATAAAAAATGACCACAAATGAGATCAGAGAGGTTTCTCCCCGATTCATCTGTGATCATGCGTAATCTAACTTACTAACACTCACCTTGTATTCACTTATGGATTAAGTATAGCACACGCTTTTGTTTTTGTAAACCCTTTCTTAACAACTTTTTAACTTTTTTGTTTTTTTCTAACAAATAGCTGTTTATAGCTGTCTTCTCTGGGCTCTTCAAGAAAATTCGAACGCCCATCGTTAAAGGAGTGGTCTACACTGTTAAATACGCTCTTTCCAAGAAGTTGCGACTTGGTCCAAGACTTGGTTAAGTTCTTCAATGTTGCGACGACCTTCGGTACGCAACCATTCACGAGCTGCTTCTTCCCCATTCTTGATGTAGGCTTCAACTGATCCAGCCCAAGTAGCACGGCCACAAAGGACCCCGTTGAAGTTTGCGCCTGCTTCATGGGCAAAGACAAGGGTTTCTTGGAAGAGTTTTGCAGAAACACCGGCACTCAAGTAGATATATGGAAGCTTGGTTGCTGCTTCTTGTTCTTTAAAGAAGGCTGCAGCCTCTTCACGGCTATGAACGATTTCCCCATCGCCAAAGCCTTCAACGTATTTAACATTGACTGGAACTTCTACCTTCAAGACATCAATGTTGAAGTGTGGGGCTGAGAAGACTTTCATCGCTTCGATGACTTTGCGAGGTTTCACTTTAGCGTATTCTACAGAACCTGCATCAGCGATTGTTTCATCGTAAGCCAAGATTTCAAGGAAGAATGGAATTTCTTCTGCCACACATTCTGAACCGATGCGTTCGATGTAGGCTTGTTTTTCTTGGTTGAGTTCTTCTGCACTATCCACATCATAGTAGAGCAAGAATTTCACTGCATCTGCACCTTGCTCTTTAATGCGTTTAGCTGACCAAAGGTTGAGGCAGTCTGGCAGACGCTTGGTGCTAGACGTGTCATAACCAGTTTTTTCATAAGCCAACAAGAGACCTGCTTCCGCATCCAAGACCTTAGTTGCTGGAAGTCCATACTCAGGGTCCAAGAGCATAGAAGATGCGAATGGTGTCAATTCTTCAGCCACCAAGACCTTCAACTCTTCCATTTGAGCCACTGTTGGTTCTGTGTCTTGATATTGAGCCATGAGGCGTTTCAAAGCGCCACGTTGGTCAAAAGCCAAGGCAGAGATTACACCCTCTTTGGTGCTCAATTTTTCTAAATAGTTGCGTTTTTGTTCTGTTAATACCATCTTATACCTCTTTTACATTTATCTGTTGATACAAATCATCATAGCGATGAATATTGATATGGCCTGTCGTTGCTTCTTGAGCATTCAACATGCCAAGGACATTGGCTTTGGTTAAAAGTGCTTGGTCGTCTTCCTGATGATAGAGAGCTGAGGCAATCCCAGCAACTGTCGAATCACCAGATCCCACTGGATTAACCACTTCAATTTTTGGAATATCCACTTTATAGAAGACATCACCGTGTTTGGCAAAGGCACCATCAGCTCCTAGGGAGACGATAACCCAGTCGATTCCTTTAAATAAGTTAGATTGAAGGACCTCTTTTAATTGATCTAAATCCGTAGTCACTTCGTAGCTAACAGTTGAGACAACTCTTCATTATTGGGTTTAATCACTGTTGGTTGAACGGGAGCTACTAGTGCTTTTTCTAGGGAAGCGCCTGAGCAGTCCAGAACGACTGGTTTTCCTGCCTTCTTAGCGCGCTCGACCAATTTCACATAATAATCAACTGGTAACCCAGCTGGTAAACTACCTGAGATAGCAACGACTGCTACATCTGGAAGCAAGGCTTCAAAGTGAGCCAGAAATGCTTGCCCTTCTTCTTCAGAAACAGACGGACCTTTTTCCAGGATTTCAGTTTGTTGTCCTTCGTGAAGGATCGCAATGCAATTCCGGGTCTCCCCTTGAATTTCAAAGAATTCTTTGCCGATTTCCTGATCCAGATGGTCCAAGATAAATTGGCCTGTTGAACCACCAATCAGACCAGTTGCCGAGACAGGATCTCCAATCTCTGCAAGGACCCGTGTGACATTGAGACCCTTCCCTCCTGCGGTTTTGCTTACCTTGTCAACTCGATTGACCGTATCCAAGTGTAAGGTTTCTAATGGATAAGAAATATCAATGGAAGGATTCAAGGTGACAGTTAAGATCATATCTTCACCTCTTAGTCGTGGTATTCACCACGATCCCATTTTTCAAGGAATTCTGTAAAGAAGTCTGCATCCTCTTGGTGATCATTATGAGTTTCCAAATGTTGAATCTTGGCAATCAATTTCTTATTTCTTCACTTGGTTTGTATTCCGCATGAATGAAAGCTTCAATGATATCACACATGAGCAATTCGCCAGTGATTTTACCACCAAAACCAATGACGTTGGCATTGAGTTCTTCTTTGGCATAAAGTGCAGTTGTCATATCACGTACCAAGGCTGAACGGATTCCAGGGACCTTATTAACTGCGTTGTTAATCCCAACACCAGTTCCACAGATACATACTCCAAGATCTGCTTGACCACTCACTACTGCTTCCCCAACCTTCTTCCCAAAAATTGGGTAGTGGGTGCGCGCATGGTCATAGGTTCCGAAGTCAAGAACTTCATAGCCTTTTGATTTCAAAAACTCAGAAACAGCCATTTTTTCATTTGTGACAATATGGTCACATCCAATTGCAATTTTCATTCGTTTACCCCTCCCCTTAGCACATCTTGTTGAGCATATCGACACGGATTTGGTGGCGACCGCCGTCATACTTACCGTTTACAAAACCTTTGGCAATATTTTTGGCCAATTGGTCACCTACGATTTGAGCCCCCATGGTGATCATGCGAGAATTGTTGTGGCCACGAGTCATGTAAGCGGAACGCTCATCTGAAACCTCTGCTGCAACCATTCCTTTAATTTTAGTTGCGACCATAAATGGACCAGCTCCGTAAGCGTCAATAACAATACCCAGATTATCTTCTGCTTGTTTGACTTCTTTGGCAACAGCTAAGGTTACATCGACAAAGTCTTGCCCTTCTTCTGTCACGTCCACGACTTGGAAACCTTCTGCTTCCAAATATTCTTTGACTACTTCTTTTAAGCGAATACCTGCTGCATCCGCACCAACTACAATTGCCATATACTTCTCCTTTTTGCATTTCCGTCAACAAAGAAAGAACTCCTCTTTCTTTGTTTAACTTCGTTTTGTTATTCACAAACACAGTATAGCGCTAATTTTGTTTGTTGTCAACTATTTTTTGTTTATTTTTTTCGTTTTTCTTTATTTTTTATTATTTTTTAGCCCTAAATTGTTTGTAATAAACAAAAAAGAGAGAATCGCTCTCTCTTTTCAGTTTATTATTTATACAATCACACGTGTATATTCCTCTAATTCTTCATGTGCTTTCTCAGATGCATCGTCCGTTATCACTGCCGTCACTTTTTTTAAGGAACAGATAGAGGTAAAGTCTTCCTTGCCAATCTTGGAGGAGTCAATCAGTAGGTAAGCTTCAGAAGAACGTTCTAAGGCTAACTTTTGCGTATAGGCTTCTTCAAAAGAAGAGGTCAGAACGCGTCCATCCACAATGCCATTCCCACTAAAAACATCTTGTGGAAGTACATTCTTTCCATGAGAGTGTTCGTTATCTCGCCGACAAAAGCTTGACTGGTTTCTCGAAGTTCCCCTCCTAAGAGGATTACCTTAAAGGTATCACTTTTCTTCTTTAACAACTCTTGGAAAATCGGCAGACAGTTGGTCACCACACGCAATTCCTTATTATTAATGGCTTCGGAAAGAACCTCAACAGAGGTCCCCGGCCCAAGGAAGATACTCTCACCTTCTTTTATCAGTTCGCTAGCTTTCTTCGCTACCTCACGCTTAGCCAGAATATTCTTGAGTAACTTCTCTTCATGGGGAAGCTCTCGTGAAGGGAGGAATTGGTTACTTTTGGCTCCATTTCGAACACGAATAAGGAGCCCTTGCTTTTCCAATTCAATCAAATCCCGACGGACCGTCATATCCGACACCTGCATACTTTCCATGATGTCTTGAACATAAACGGTTCCAGCCTTATTGACCAGATTGATAATCTCATTCAGTCTTTCCTGTTTTTTCATTTCCTACCTACTTGCATTTTTTTTGTTTATTATAACCTTAAATTGTCAGAATCGCAATCATTTTTTGTTTACAATAAACAGTTTTCCAAATCAGAGAACCAAAAAAGGCTTATCCTTACGGATAAACCTCTGGTTAATAACGTTTCAAGCAAGATTAAGCTTTGCCTTCTGAACCAAATACGTCGATACGTTCTTCAACTGAAGCTGTGATTGCTTCGAATCCTGGTTTCAAGAATTTACGTGGATCGAAGAGTTTCTTCTTGTCGTATTCTGCTTCGTTTGCATCGTATTCACGTACGAATTGACGAGTTGCGTTAGCGAATGCGATTTGGCACTCAGTGTTAACGTTAACTTTCGCAACACCAAGTTTGATCGCTGCTTGGATTTGATCATCAGGGATACCTGAACCACCGTGCAATACGATTGGGAATCCTGGAAGAGCTTCTGTCAATTTCTTCAAGTGGTCAAGGTCAAGACCTTCCCAGTTTGCTGGGTATGGACCGTGGATGTTACCAATACCTGCTGCCAAGAAGTCGATTCCTGTAGCAACCATTGCTTTAGCATCTTCGATTGGTGCCAATTCACCTTTACCAATGATACCGTCTTCTTCACCACCGATTGTACCAACTTCAGCTTCAACTGAGATACCTTTAGCGTGAGCTTTTTCTACAACTTCTTTCGCCAATTTAAGGTTTTCTTCGACTGGAAGGTGTGATCCATCGAACATGATTGAAGTGTAGCCAACTTCGATACACTCAAGAGCATCTTCGTAGTGACCATGGTCCAAGTGGATTGCAACTGGTACAGTGATACCCATTGCTTCAACAAGGTTAGCGATCATGTTGCGAGCTACTTTGTAACCACCCATGTATTTAGCAGCACCCATAGAAGTTTGGATCAAAACTGGAGCTTTTTTAGCTTCTGCTGCACGCAAGATAGCTTGAGTCCACTCAAGGTTGTTTGTGTTAAATCCACCAACTGCGTAACCATTGTCACGAGCTGCTTGGACAAATTTTTCTGCTGAAACGATTGCCATTAGTTGTAGGCCTCCTCTTATTTTTTGTGGTTAAACCACTTACATTGTTTATTTTATCACTTTTTCATTGAAAATGCTAGCTTTTCTTGTAGCTTTAAGCGCTTTCTTATGATAAATGAGGAGGAATGCTTACTTTTCCAAGACTTCCACAGGCCATAGAAAAGTAAAAGAAGGGAGCCCAACCCCCCTCATTTCAATCCTCTGCTTTAAAATTTTTTAATGAAAGGAGAAAACCAATCCCGCAAATCACTAGAAGTACTGCTACAAGCCATTGAGCGGAGAAGAAAGAGGCAAATACATGAACTTCCCCATAGTTTTTTCCGAATAGGCACATCAAGGGACCTTCAAGAAACGATAAAATCCAGGACTTAACAAGTAAATTTGTAAGAAAAAGAATAAATCCCGCCACCAGAAAGAGATTGGGAATCCATTTCTGAATTCTCTTTTCATCTTTGAGGAGCCATCTAGAAACGATTGCCAAGATAAAGATAAAGAAATTCCATCCATTTAAAGCTATAATGGCACTTCCAAAATCTTTGTGAGCAGCGAGCCCCATCGCATAAATCATGACCGGAGCAAAAACATTAATGGCACTTCCTAAGAGCGCTAGTAAGCCATCGACCAAAATCATATACTTCTTCTTCATTTTCTCACCTCCTACCTATTCTATTACAAAGCTATTGAGAAACAAAAAAAGACAGCCGAAGCTGCCTTGATCATCCGATGCGGAGAGAGGGACTTGAACCCTCACGACCTAAAGCGGTCACAGGATCCTTAGTCCTGCGCGTCTGCCAATTCCGCCATCCCCGCGATTGAGTACCTTACTAGTATATCAATCTTCTGCTTTCTTGTCAAGATTTTTTTCAAACTTTTTTCAGGATTTGCACTCTTTCACACCCAAAGGACGAAAGCCTTTGGGAGGTTACTGCTTTATCTCCCACTGCACTAGATAAGGATAGGATTCTGTCTATCTCTTTAAAGAACTTGAGTCGTCCCACTTGTTGTGACGAGAAGCTTCTCAAATCGAACATTAGGCATGCAGGAGGCAAGGTCCTGGTGGATTCGTTCGAGAGCTTCCAAACGCATGGCTACTGAGGTCTCTCGGTTTCCCTGGATGATGAAAATTGCATTCCGGGTCTGGTCTTCAAATTTGTAGTACTCGCTATCTCGTACATCTAGCCAGGCCATAATACCTTGTTGATCTCGGTAGACCGGATCGGTTTCACTAACCTTTTTTTCCGTCGACAGAATCGGTAGAAAGATATCTTCCTTTTGACTAACTGTAAACTCAATGGGTCCCTGGATTTTGTCCAGATCATGGCCACCGATGGCTAGGAATGAGCGCAAACATTCAACATTATAGATATCAATCACACTATTGATCGTCGGAAGGAAACCACGACTTTGGATATTCTTAATCAAAGCAAGAATAGTCGGCGGGTTCTTCTTGACACTTCGTCCCACTTCCTTCAACAAGTCAATGTAGCCTTGAACAACAGGCGATTGCTTGACCAAGCTCAGATTACACTCCAAAGCCCATGCTTCCATCTCCTTCTTTTTTGCTAAAAAAGTGGAAGACAGGGGCGCTTGTGGGTTTACCCCTCTCGCAATTCCAATCACTACCGTCTCAATCCCCAAATTGGCCAGGCTTTGATCTAGCTTATAGTCCATGTCGGTCCCCTCCTTGACTCTATAACAGATTTACACTCTTATTATATTACTCTATAAGCATTCTTTCAAGAGTAAGAAAAAACAAGGAAGGCTTTTCCTTGTTTCGTTCAGATTATTCTTCGTCTTCGTCTGGCTCTTCTTCGTCTTCGTCCTCTTCACTCAACTCAACTTCTTCATCCAAGTCATCTGGTGAGATTTCATTGATTTCTGCATCATAAGCTTCTACTTCATTCTTCTCATCATCTGGATTTTCTTCGTCATAGCTGAGGGCTGGATCTGCTTCGTAAACATCCTCATCTTCTGGATCATCTGCATTGTAGTCGATGGCATCTTCATCTCCATCCATGAAGGCATTGACGCGTTTTTTCTTACGCTTCTTAGGTACTTCGTCTTCGTCTGTTTCTTCAAGCGCGATGATTTCTTCATCTACTTCATCGATGGCATACCATGAGCGAAGCCCCCATTTGTTATCTCCAAGTGGGATAAAGCTTCCGTCTACGTTCAACTCTGTGTAGAACAAAGGAAGAAATTCACGGATTTCACTGTTTGATTTTCCGAGGTAGTTTTGAATTTCATTGACAAGATCACTGAAATACATTTCATGATCACGACCACGTGACTCTAAAATCGCACGAGCTACTTCAATCATTGAAAGTTCACTTTTTTCTTGACCAGCAAATACTTCTAATTCCAAGGTAGATCTCCTTATTTTTTATCCGAAGGCAGGCCACTTTTTCATGAAAAAAGAGGTTGCCCCTAGAAAACATCATTTATCGTTACACTCTATTGTACGATAATTTTCCCCTTTCGTCAAAGGAAAATTCCGGTTCTACTAGAAGAGAAAAGCCGGGACATCCGTCCTCAGCTTTTCTCATTTTCATAATTTCCCCTCAGAGAGGAGTTGAATCTTTTCTTATTTAACTTTAGCAGTTCCTGTGATCACTTCAACAGCTTTCTTCACAGCAATGTCATGTTTCAACATTTCTGGTGAAAGCAAGCTACGAACTTGTTCAACTGGCATGTTGTAGTCTGCTGCCAATTGTTCGATTTCAGCAGTTACTTCTTCCTCAGTTGCTTCGAAACCTTCTGCTTTGGCAACCGCTTCTACGACAAGGTTTGTCTTAGTACGTGCTGCTGCGTCTGCTTCATATTGTTTGTGAAGGTCTTCTTGAGTTGTACCAGTGATTTGGAAGTACATGTCTGGAGAGATTCCTTGACGTTGCATGTTTCCAAGGAATTCATTGACAGCACGGTGTACTTCTTCGTGGATCATTTCTTCTGGAAGATCAACGATTTCTGCATTTTCTACTGCAAGGTCAATTGCTGCTGATTCAACCGCGTCGTTGTATGCTTCTTCTTTCGCTTCAGCTAATTCTTTGCGATATTTTTCTTTCAATTCAGCAAGAGTTTCAACTTCTTCGTCGATGTCTTTTGCCAATTCATCGTCAAGAGCTGGTACTTCTTTTGCTTTTACTTCGTGGATGGTTGTCACGAATTTCGCTTCTTTACCTGCAAGGTCAGTTGCTTGGTAATTTTCTGGGAAAGTTACGATAACATCAACTGTTTCACCAGCAGAGTGACCAACCAATTGGTCTTCGAAGCCAGGGATGAATTGACCTGAACCAAGTCCAAGTGAGAAGTTGTCTCCTTTTCCTCCGTCAAACTCAACACCGTCAACAGATCCTACGAAGTCGATTACAACTGTATCACCTTCAGCAGCTGGTCCTTCTTTGATCACCAATTCAGCCAAGTTGTTGCGTTCGCGTTCGATACGTGCATCTACATCTTCATCTGTTACTTCTTTAGAAACTTCTACAGAAACTTCAAGGTCTTTGTAAGCACCCAATTTTACTTCAGGTTTTGTTACAACAGCTGCTGTCAATGTCCAATCTTGACCTTTTTCCATTGATACAATGTCAAAGCTTGGTTGAGCAACAACTTCAAGGCCTGCTTCTTTCACTGCTGCTTCATAAGCTGCTGGAAGAAGATCGTTCAAAGCGTCTTGGTAAAGTGATTCTTCACCAAAACGTTGGTTGAAGATTGGGCGTGGAAGGTGACCTTTACGGAATCCTGGTACGTTCAAGTTTTTCTTAACAGACTCAAACACGCGATCTAAAGCTGGTTTAATTTGTTCTTGACTGATAGTGAAAGTCAATACACCGCGGTTTGTTTCTTTGTTTTCAAATGATACAGACATTCTGTCTCTCCTTAAAATAATATAGTCATTCCTTATAATTTTACCATAAAACTTCGAAAATGCAAGTTTTTGGGCAATCTGCTTTGATTCCTTTTTGACTAGGAATAGCCAATTCTTAGGCCAATCCAAACGTTTATGGTGAACCACTTTCAAATCATCCGTGTATGACCCCTGATTGGACTGAATAAGGACTACTTCTTTCGTCCTTATTCCCTTTATAGCTGAATCGATGGATTGAAAAAAACCAACTCCTTCGTTGAGTCAGTTTTTCAATCTTAGGATTTACGAAGGGGGTCCGGTTGGTACTGGGCACGCGCCCCACCGATTAATTTTGGACGACTGGCTAAAGCCGTCACATGAGCCCCACCCAGCTCTCTCAAAACCGGACGAACAGGTACTTGCACGTGCTTGACATGCATCCCAATAGAGGTATCTCCAATATCCAAACCAGCCTGAGCTGTGATAAATTCAACTTCGACTGGGTCTTTCATATAACTGAAGGCAGCCAACTGACCGGCACCACCCGCATGGAGGCTCGGTAAAACATTGACGATCTCTAAATCTTTTTTCTCTGCCAGTTCGCGTTCGACCACCAGAGCGCGGTTAAGATGCTCACATCCTTGAACCGCTAAATAGATTCCTTTGGGAGTTAGGGTATCCAAGATAGTTTTCACAATGGCTTGGCCTATCTCCAGACTCGAGTTCTTGCCAATACTGCCACCGGCCACTTCACTAGTTGACAATCCTAACACAAGGATCTGCCCCTGACGCAGATTAGCCTTGGATAGAAGATCCAGCAAAATCTCCTGGATTTCCCTTTTTTTAATTGCTCTAACTCCATCTTCTAATTTCCCTTCTTTGGTAAAAAAATGATACAGAGCATATCCCAGAGCCATCCCAACGAAGTTTTTGAACCAGATTATGAGGAATCTCCGCTAAGGCTGGGCCCCAGTTGTTTCCTAAAAAGAGCGCTGAAGCAAGGGCATACCCACCTACCATGATAACTGTCCCTAAAAGCAGACCGATGTAACGGGCTTTCCCTTTAAAGCCAGCAAAGTAGCCTTGAGCTCCGTGAAATAGGAGACTAAAGAACATCCATTGAGGATAGCCAGAGACCAAATCCAACAGAAAGGCACCAAGACCACCGACCACTGCTCCTTCTTTGCGCCCCAAATAAAAGGCAGTGAAATAGACGCCTAGATCCAGCAAGGTCACCATCCCGGTCGGAGTTGGCAACTTGGTATAATAGCCTAGCACAACTGTCAAGGCGGTTAAAATAGCTAAGCGGGCGATTACTTGGGTACGTTTATTGGTCATATTGAACTACTCCATATTGATCTGATTTTTGAATGGCTTGGTAGACGAAAGCTTTTGAAGCCTCGACAGCTTCTAACGTTGCCTTCCCTTGAACTAACTGGCTTGCAATACTAGACGCAAAGGTACAACCAGCTCCTGTATTATTCTTTTCTAAAACATCTTCTTCGAAGACCGTAAAGTCATGGCCGTCATAAAAGACATCGATGGCTTTTTCCTTGTTGAGGCGATTGCCCCCTTTGACCACGACAGTCGCTGCTCCCAATTCATGGAGCTTACGAGCAGCCTCCTTCATATCATCGAGCGATTGAATCTTGCTTTGGGTCAAGATCTCAGCCTCTGGTAAGTTTGGCGTGATGATGCTCACATAAGGGAAGAACTTGATCAATTCGTCCCGAAGGGCTGACACTTCCACATCATGGGTTTCCTTGCAGACCAAGACAGGATCCAGCACCACAGGGATACCTACATGGGCTTTGACATAGTCCAGGGCTAAATCTGCCACTTCAACATTTGGCAAGAGGCCGAGTTTAATAGCAGAAAAAGGAACATCCTTGAGAGAGCTGAGCTGTTGAGCAAAGGTTGTCGGATCCACCGGAATGACTTCAAAACCGTGCTCGGTCATGGCTGTCAAACAAGTCACTGCTACAAAACCATGCTGTTTGTTAGTCGTATAGGTCGCAAGGTCTGCATGAAGGCCTCCCCCACTAAATATCATTTCCTGAAATAGCTAGAATCAATTCATTACTCATACCGAATCTCCTTTAAATATAAGCCATTTGGCGCTGCTGTCGGACCTGCTAGATTGCGGTCCTTTTTTTCTAAAATCAAGTCAATTTGCTCCACCGGCATTCGTCCATTGCCAATCTTTAGCAAGGTTCCCACCATATTGCGGATTTGCTTGTAGAGAAAGCCATTACCTGAAAAGGTAAAGAGAAGGCGATGATTTGCCGCGTCCTCAACCAAGCGAGCCTCTGTAATCGTACGAACCTTGTCTTCCACACTGGTACCCGAAGCAGTAAAGCCAGTGAAATCATGGGTTCCTTCCAACTTTTGGATGGCTACTTGCATATTGGCCACATCCAAGGGGTAGGGATAGTGGGTGGCATAGTGGCGCATCATGGGGTTCTTGGGGCGACCATAATCCACGATGAATCCATAGGTCTTGCTGTGCTTCTTGTAACGTGAGTGAAAGTCATCTGCTACTTGCTCCACCCGGATGAAATCAATATCCTCTGGAGTTTGGGTATCCAGGGCAAAGCGGAGCTTCTCCTCATCCCGTGGCTGAGGGAGATCAAAATGGATGACCTGCCCAAGGGCATGGACGCCTGCATCCGTCCGGCCCGCGCCATGGATGGTCACGGGATTTCCTTGATTGAGACGCATTAAGGTCTTCTCGATTTCTTCTTGTACACTACGCGCATGCGGTTGCCTTTGGAAACCTGCAAATAGCGTTCCATCGTAAGAAATAGTTGCTTTATATCGTGTCATGTTTTTATTTTATCAAGTTCATCCAAGCTGAACAAGGCAGAAAAGCCATGACTGTCCGGGTACAGTTTTGAGGTCAAAAAAAGAACCAAGTCTTTCCTTTTCCATCTCTGGAAAATAGAAAAACTTAGTTCAATCGGGGGGCTGATTAGTCTTCTTTCCGTCCTTTGAGACCCATACCTGTTGCACCAAGAACAGCTCCAAGTAAGGCCAAACCTAAGATAGACTCTTGTCCAGTCTCAGGAAGTTGATGGCTAGACGGTGTTTGGTCTTGCACCGGTGCTGGCTTAGCCTCTTCCACTTGTTTTTGTTCTGAAGCGACTGGAGCTGGTTGAGCATTCACAAGTGGCTTCACTTCAGGAGCTACTGGTCTTACTTGATGATGACTTCCTAGATCGACTTGAGGTAAGTCTGGTTGAGGACTTGGACCATCCTGTAAACCTGGAGTCGGAGTGATCACTTCTGCCTCCTTGGTGCCCACTTCCACAATCTCAGAAACAGCTTCTTTCGAAACTTCTGTTCCTACCACTTGGCGGCTCTTATCAAGAGCAGAGACCGAAACAAATTCACGATGCTGGCCTTTGGCACCTGCTTGAACCACTTTTCGTTCACCCTTGGCCAAGTCTGGATTCGTCCGTTCGACGACTTCAAAGTCAAGTTCTTTTTCAACGATTTCCAAGCTTGGTTTGTCTTCTACCAAGGCTTTAACATCATTTTCTGCTTGACTTCCCACTTGGGTGATTGGTTTCAACTGGCTGAGAGCTTGTGTTAACTGTTCTACCTGTTTTGCCACTTTTTCTTGGTGGGCACGACTGATCGTCCAATTTAACTGGTCTAGCACCGTTGCAAGAGCTGAACGAGATTCCTCCGTATAGATCGAAAGATCTGTTGGAACACTTGCAAGGGCCGCACGAAGGGCTGTATAGTCAGCTTTGAAATAGTCCTTATTGTGGTTGGCAAAGGCAGTCATAAGTTCAAAGATTTCCTCTTCCTTGTACTCAGCGCTTGGTCTATCTGCCCAAATAGCTACCATACTACCAACAGTAGGAAGATCAACCTCAGGATATTTAGTTGAAGCTAGCTGGTTGAATGGAGTTTTTTCAGTATTTTCGATAGCTTTCATGAGGAAGCCACCACCATCTTCAGGTTTTTGACCGAGGATATAGTACCAATCTCCGTTAGTGTTAAGGAATTTATACCCCTTGCTTGCTAGATATTGAGGAGATGCGAGGTTATAGCCCCACCATCCTTTAGACCAATATGAAATCAAGACGTCCTTGTCAAAGGCAACATCATCTTCGTCTCCATAGTAGAAGCCATCGTTAAAGGCCATTGGTTGCAAGCCTTTTTCACGGGCCATGGCTGCGAGACTATTGGCATAGTCCGCAAACTTACCATAGAGCTCATACCATTTGAGATAGTACCAGCCTTGAGCATTGGTAGCATCATTGGCGTATTCGTCTGTTCCGTAGTTAAAGATCTTAGACTTGCCTTTGAAATAGTCCATGTATTTGCCAATCAAAGCCTTAGTAAAGTTGACCGCTTCTTCATTGGTCAGATCCATAGTTGTCTTAGACACTGTATCAAAGGTCGCTTGCGGATGTTCGATACCTAGTTTTTGCATCGCTACCAAGATGGCATCCATGTGGCCTGGACTATTGACTGCCGGGATCAAGCCAATTCCTTTAGAAGTCGCGTAAGCTATCAATTCATCCATTTCTGCTTGGGTCAAAGCTTGACCATTTGGATCGTCATAATAGGCCTTGGTTCCTTCCAGGAGAGCAGCCTTCACATCGTCGCTAGCATAGGTTTTGCCATTTGCCTCCAGGGTCATATCATCGAGTACGAAGCGCATGCCATCATTTCCGACAAGGAGGTGCAAATCAGAGTAGCCTAGCTCACTGGCCTTGTCCACGATTCGTTTCAACTGATCTAGCGAGAAGTATTTGCGTCCTGCGTCAATGGAAATCACCTTGCTCTTGGCTAGTTTTTCAGCAGCTTCCTTGTCTGCCAACTCTTTGGCATAGCTTTCTGTATGGACTAAGGCCTCTTGAGCGGCTTTGAGAGAAGCAATCAGTTCTTTGGCTTCTGCTCGTGTCGTTTCTGCTCCCACTCCTTCTAGCGCCTTTTTCGCTGCTGTAAAGGCTACTAGCGATTCTGGAGTGTAATGGTCCAAATCAGTTGGAGCTTCCGCAAGAGCTTTTTCAACCACTTCAGGATCTGCTACAAAATAATCTGCGTTCTTATCCGCAAAAGCCTGCATGAGTTTAAAGAGAAGCTCTTTTTTGTAGGTTGCAGATGGCGTATCTGCCCAGGCAGCTACCATCCCACCGATAAATGGAACCTTAGCCCCATCATTCTTTGAACAACATCAATCGCTGACTTGGAAATTCCTTCGAGACCTTGATCGAGATTGTACCAACCTGATCCAGCCTTATCCCGACCGAGAACGTAGTACCAAGCATCATTGGTATTTAGGATTTGATGGCCTAGTTCAGACAAGAATTTTGAAGAAGCCACATCATAGCCGTTCCAACCACCTGTCCAGTAGGAAACAATGATATCTTTATCAAAGGTTCCGTAGGAAGTGTCGCCATTGTAGTAGATTCCGTCGTTGAAGGCCATTGGTTTCATCTTGTGTTTTTTCACAATAGCCGCTAGATCATTGGCATATTGGATGAATTTTTCGTAGCCTTTATCTGGATAGCCTTCATCTGGCCAATGCTTGCTAGCTTGGAGAACCTGCCAACCATGAGCATCCGTTGCATCATTGGCATATTCGTCCAAGCCGATGTTAAAGATGTCTGTCTTGCCACTGAAATAAACCGCATACTTGTCCACCAAGGCTTTGGTGAAATCTAGGGCTTTTTGGTTGTCTAAATCAACGGTCCGTTCTGATTTTTTCGTACCAAAGTAATTAAAGTGAGGGTTTTCGATCCCTAATTGCTCCATAGCGGTTAGGATTGCATCCATGTGCCCTGGGCTATTAATTGTTGGAATCACGCCTATATTCTTGGATTTAGCATAAGCCAAAATGTCATCCATTTGAGCCTGCGTCAAGGCTGTTCCATTTGGATCGTCATAGTAAGCTTTGGTTCCTTTCAACTGCCTCTTTGACCGCTTGACTTGAGTAGGACGCATCTCCTACTTGCAAGGACATGTCATCAAGGACAAAGCGCAAACCATCATTTCCCACTAAGAGATGTAGGTCGGTATAGCCCGTCTTACTAGCTTCATCAATGATTTCCTTGATTTGATCAGGTGAGAAGTACTTGCGACCAGCATCGATCGAAACGATTTTCTTCTTGGCCAATTTTTCTTCTTGTTCAGGATCTTTAGCGCGTGTTTCCGTCGCTGCTGTCACTGGTTGAGCTGCTACATCAGCTTCTGTGACAGAGATCGCTTCTTCACGAATCAAGCGATCAAGATCAGATGCGCGCAATTCTCGATCAGGTAGGGTCGGCTGACTTTGATCAACGATTGGAGCAGGAACAATTGGTTTTTCTACTACCGGCTGAGGAGCTTCCTCCGTAGCAGAAAGAGGCAAGTCTCCTTCACTTGGCTGTGTCGGTAGAGTCGTTGCAGAGCTTTCTGTAACGCTTGGCGTATCTGCTGCTACAACTTGACCGCTAGCAAAAAAGCCAACCAGTACCGAAGCAACTCCTACAGCATACTTGCGAATAGCATAACGTGGTTGATGTGATTTCATCAGGACCTCCTAAAATTTGTTTTGTGTAAACGCTTACTTCCAGTCTATCTAGAAAGAGTCCCCCCCGTCAAGGCTTCTTTGAAAAGTTCTTTAATTAAGAGAAGAAGCTATAAAATTTTATCCCTATATTTCATTAAAACTAGCGAACAAAAAAAGAGCTTGGCTCTTAAAACCAAACTCTTTATTTTTATTCTAAAATATCAACCTCCCCGAGTGCCTAATTTCTGTCTCTTGGCGCAGTGGTTGATTGCTCAAAACACTGTTTTGAGGTGGCGGATAGGGATTGCGAAGCAAGGCACTTCCTAATCAACTATGCGGGGGCACTAAAAAGGTCCTGTGGACCTTTTTTGCCTGAGCCTTAAAACCGAAAAGCGAAGTAGAAATCAAACTCTTCGAGTTACTGATTTCTGTTTCTTAGCACAGTGGTTGATTGACGGTACTTGAACCTTTCGGTTCTTCGTCCAGTCTAATCAACTGTGTGGGGGCAGGACTACGAAATCGAGACTGCGTCTACCGATTTCTGTCCTGCTCCCTATATTGCCCAATCTCCGTTGCGGAAGACTGGGACGCGTGTTCCATCCTCACGGATGCCGTCGATATCCATTTGGTTTGAGCCGATCATGAAGTCAACGTGGACGTCTGAGCGGTTGAGGCCGGCTGCTTCGAGTTCTTCTTCTGTGAACTCTGCTCCACCTTCTACACTGGTGGCATAGGCTGCCCCGATGGCCAAGTGGTTAGAGGCATTTCATCAAAGAGGGTGTTAAAGAAGGTAATGCCTGATTGGGAAATTGGGCTTGGGTCTGGTACGAGGGCACATTCACCCAAGGCACGCGCTCCCTTGTTTTTGAAGACCAAATCTTTCATGACTTGATCGCCCTTTTCAGCTGTGATATCCACAATTTCTCCATTTTCAAAGGTCACTTTGATGCCTTCAATGATGTTCCCATTGTAGCTAAGTGGTTTTGTAGATGTTACATAACCTTCAGCACGACGAAAGTCAGGGGCTGTGAAGACTTCTTCTGTTGGCATGTTTGGCAAGAATCCTTCGCCTTGAGCATTGATAGCTCCAGCAGATTCCCAAACGTGATTTTTCGGCAAGCCAAGAGTCAAATCGGTGCCTGGTGCTGTGTAGTGAAGGGCTGAGAATTGTTCTTTATTGAGTGTATCTGCCTTGCTCTTCAAAATAGCAGCATGCTCTTCCCAAGCCTTGACTGGATCTTCTTCGTACACCCGGCAGGTCTTGAAGATTTGATCCCAAAGGAGATCCACTGCTTCTTCGTCGCTCGCCACATTTGGGAACACTTTTTTCGCCCATTCTAAACCTGCTGCCGCAGCGACTGTCCAGCTGACCTTGTTGGATTGAGTAGCGATGCGCATTGGTTTCATAGCCATTCCCAAAGCCTTGGCAGAAGCAGAAAGTTTCTCTGCATCGACGCCGTTTAAGGCACCTGGATCGGACGAGCGCACGCCCAAGCGACTGGCCTTGTGTTCCAAGAGGTAATTCATCTCAGCAATTTTGTAGTCTGGTACATTGTCCAAGCGATCCATCGGTGCATGGAGGAATTTTTCCCGGTTGGTGAAGTCATCTGCCCATTGGATAATCACTTCATGCGCCCCCAAGGCATAGGCTTCTTTCACGATCAAGTGGGCCAATTCTCTTTGCTCCACATCGATGTTCAAAGCCAAGGTATGGCCAGGTTGCACGTTGATGCCGTTCGCAACCAACAATTTTGCGTATTTTTCTAAGTTTTCTTTAAAATTTGGTAAAACCATTTTCAATCCTTTTCTATATTAATCCTTTAAGAGTGACAAGAGGTTTGCTACCACCACAGTGGCGCAGACCAGGCCAGTTACTTTTAAAATGGTATCAGTATCTAGCTCTAATTGATAATTAAATGTTTTTTGAGCAGGTTTATCTTCTGCAAATATTTTTACTCTCATCGTTTTATTCCTTTCTTAGCATCCTCTTCACCTAGATAAAGGCGTCTTGCCTCTGGGCTGTTGGTAAGAATATCGAGATAAGTTTCATAATCATCGGGCAGGGGCTTTCCCAAAGAGATATCTAGCTCTGGATTCACATTTTTCCCGTAGAGAAAGCAGAGATAAAGACGTTCATTGAGTGTCGGAAAGACTTCAAGTGACATGAGCTCAGCCTGACCGACCCGCTCCCAATCTTGCTCTTGGATATTTGGTAGGATATAGGCTTGGAAGAGTCCCATTAGAGGATTATCCTCTGGTTGGCCACTATCCTTATCCGCCTGAACCAAGGAAAGCTGATGACCAAAACCAGCTACTTGGCGCTCCCGTCCCTTCACCAAAACTGTAATCGGATGCCCTCCCATATGGCTATAAATCCATTCTTTGGGTAACCGATAATCTAAGAGTGGGTCAAGATCTTTGATAATCGTTACAGGACTATAGCGTAGAAACTGACGAGTGACTGCTTTACAAAAGAGAATATTCTCCTCTTTCAAGGTCACTTCCTTCCAGCTATTTTCCTCCTTAAAATAGTTAAAAAATACCAGATAGGGCTCTCGCACCATTTGTGCTAAGACATAGACACCATTCCGTAGGCGAATGGAAATGACTTTCCCCGACTTCCAGGGTGTTGCTCTTTTTTTCTTTTCTATCATTAGCTAACCTCAAACTGAGCGAGGATTGTTGAATCCATCAAAACAAATCATCAAAGAGGCTGAGCTGGTTGTCTTCTGGCATATTGCCAAGAATTCCCATCTCATCCATCTTTTCTACCAAGGTTGAGGAGACACCGCCACGTTTGCGCAACTCTGTTTTAGAGAGGAATTCTCCTTCTTTGCGAGCTCGTACAATCTGCTTGGCGACGTTTTCTCCCAATCCATCCATGGCGACAAATGGTGGGATAAGGGTATCTCCATCGATGATGAATTCCGTCGCATCACTGCGATAGAGGTCTAGCTTCCCAAACTTGAAGCCACGCTCCCACATCTCATTGACAATTTCAAGGGTCGTGTAGAGGTCAATCTCCACATTGGAAGCTTCGTTGTTCTTGCGTTTTTCAGCAATCTCCTTCATCCGCGCTTTCACGGCTTCTAGGCCTGCACCCATAGTCTTGATATCAAAGGCCTTGGCACGGATTGAGAAGTAAGCACAGTAATAGTAGAGCGGATGATGAACCTTAAAGTAAGCCACCCGCAAGGCCATCATAACGTAGGCTGCCGCATGGGCTTTAGGGAACATATACTTGATTTTTCCACAAGACTCGATGTACCATTCTGGGACATTGTTAGCCTTCATGGCCTCGATATAGCCATTGCGCTCTTCTTCAGGAATCTTGAGCCACATGCCTTTCCGCACCCGCTCCATGATCGTAAAGGCCATTTTTGGATCTAGGCCAGCGTGCATGAGGTAAACCATGATGTCATCCCGACATCCGATAACGGTCGATAGGTCGGCAATTCCCGCCTTGATCAAGTCTTGGGCATTTCCCAACCACACATCGGTACCGTGAGACAGACCTGACAGCTGAAGCAATTCGGCAAAAGTGGTCGGATGGGTTTCATCCACCATGCCCCGAACAAAGTTGGTCCCAAACTCTGGGATTCCCAGCATACCGGTTGAGGTACCGATTTGCTCCGGTGTGACTCCTAAAATATCGGTTCCTGAGAAGAGAGCCATGACACCAGGATCATCCATAGGAATATCGTTTGGATCAATGCCTGATAAGTCCTGAAGTTTGCGAATCATGGTCGGATCATCGTGTCCCAGGACATCGAGCTTGAGGACGTTTTCATCGATATCGTGGAAGTTAAAGTGAGTGGTTTGCCATTCGGCTGTCACATCATCTGCTGGATACTGAACAGGGGTGAAGTCATAGACATCCATGTAGTTAGGAATAACAACGATTCCCCCTGGGTGCTGACCGGTCGTCCGTTTGACTCCAGCGGCACCTTGGGCCAGACGTTCTACCTCGGCATCTCGGTAGTACTTGCCATAGTCCCGCTCATAGCCCTTGACAAACCCATAGGCTGTCTTGGCCGCAACCGTACCTACTGTTCCTGCCCGGAAGGCGTATTCTTCCCCAAAAATATCACGGACATCCAAGTGGGCACTCGGCTGGTCTTCCCCTGAGAAGTTCAAATCGATATCGGGTACCTTGTCCCCATCAAAACCAAGGAAGGTCTCGAACGGAATATCTTGGCCGTTTGCTAAGTTGGTGTCCACAGTTTGGACAGTCCTTATTGGGCATATCAAAGCCTGAACCATAAGAACCATCCGTGATAAACTCACTGTACTGACACTGACCACAGACATAGTGAGGAGAGAGCGGATTAACCTCAGTAATCCCGATCATGGTCGCTACGAAACTGGATCCGACAGATCCTCGTGAACCCACCAAGTAACCCCGCTCATTGGAACGATGCACCAAGAGCTGGGATGCCAGATAGATCACGGCGAAGCCATTCCCCAAAATAGAGGTCAATTCCTTTTCAATCCGCAGATCGACAATATCAGGGAGCGGATTGCCATAGATTTCAAAGGCCTTCTGATAGGTCAATTCGGCAACTGTTTCTTCGGCCTTGTCAATAAATGGGGTATACAAGTCTCCTTTAACCACTTCAACGGGTTCAAAGATTTCTGCCAGGTCGTTGGTGTTTTCAATGACAATCTTGCGCGCCAAGTCTTCCCCTAGAAAGGCAAATTCATCCAGCATTTCATTGGTTGTGCGGAAATGGGCTTTTGGCAGAGGGGCTGGTTGAGCGTTTTCCCCATGGCCGATAGTCCGGTTGATGATAGCTCCTTGCCCGAGACTGCGGACAATGATTTCTCGATAGATCTCATCCTCGGGCTCAAGGTAGTGAACATTTCCTGTCGCGAGGACCGGCTGCCAAGGCGATCTCCCACCTCAATCAAACTCTTGATGATGGTCTGGAGCTCATCCATATCCTTAACCTGCTCTTTGGCAATGAGGGGGGCATAGATGGCTGGAGGCATCACCTCAATAAAGTCATAATACTTGGCCACTTCGACTGCCGCGTCAACTCCTTGAGAGACGACCGCGTCAAAGACCTCTCCTTCAGAACAAGCAGATCCCAGGATCAAGCCTTCCCGGTGGGCATCTAAAACCGTTCGCGGAATCCGAGGAACGCCCTCAAAATATTGAGTATTGGAAAGAGAGACCAATTTGAACATATTTTTCAAGCCGGTCTGGTTCTTGACATAGATGGTTGCGTGTTTGACCCGTGCCTTTTTGTAGGAATCCGGACTAATTAGATCCAAATTTAACTTAGCTAAATTGGTCACGCCATGTTTTTCGGCTACATCCTTGATAAAGATGAAGAGCAAGCGACCCGTCGCTTCCGCGTCATAGTTGGCCATGTGGTGGTGTTCCAAGGCAACCCCAAACCGCTTGGTCAAGGGCCCCAAACCATGACGCTTGTACTCTGGATAGAGGTTCCGAGCGAACTCTAGTGTATCAATTACTGGCTGGGTGATTTTTGGAAGGCCATGACGCTCATAGTTGGCATTCATGAAGCCCACGTCAAAAGTGGCATTATGGGCAACCAAAACCGCATCCTGACAGAATTCCTGGAACTCCTCTAGGACTTGCTTCAAAGGTTTGGCATTGCGAACATGGTCATCGGTAATGCCTGTCAGGTCGGTTGTAAAGGCGGAAATGGGATGCCCTGGATTGATGAACTCATCGAATTCAGCAATGATATTGCCCTTGTGCATTTTAGAAGCAGCAACCTGAATCAAATCATTGTAAATCGCTGAGAGTCCTGTCGTTTCCACGTCAAAAACCACATAGGTTGCTTCATGAAGGTCTAGATCAACTTCATTGTAAGTAATCGGCACACGGTCTTCAACGATATTGGCTTCCATCCCATAGATAAGTTGGATACCAGCCTTTAGCCGCCTTGTAGCCATGAGGGAAGGACTGCACATTGCCGTGATCGGTAATGGCAAGAGCCTTGTGTCCCCATTTGGCGGCTTTTGCGACTAGCTCCTCGACTTCAGGTAGGGCATCCATGGTCGACATATTGGTATGAGCATGGAACTCGACCCGACGCTCACCTTCTGGCATCAGATCCTTGCGCTCATAGTGGACCACTTCTTGGACATCCTGGACATTCATGGTTAAATCTCGGGTAAAGTTATTGACTTCGATGTTGCCACGAACTCTCAACCAAGAGTTTTTCTTGATCATGTCAAACTTCTGAGCTTCTTCTTCGTTTTTAGCCCATTTTTGAAGGGAAAAACTGGAAGTATAGTCGGTCATCTTGAAATTGATCAAAACCCGACCTGTCCTCGTCACCTTGTGCTCGACATCAAAGACCACCCCTTCAAAGACAATGCGGTTCTCTTCTGTCGTGATATCAATCATAGGAGTGATTTCTGCTTTGTCCAGCTTGGGCTTGGCCACAGCCTTCTTGGCTTTGAAATCAAAGATTGGTTTTTCCTCTGCTGGTGGAGGAGCCATTTGAGACAAGGACTCCATGGCCCGCAAGGTTTCTTCATTAGCTGCTTGGAAGATTTGATCTTTCTCAGCTTCAAAGGCCTGTTGCAGCTCTTCTGTCAACTGGTCATCCGCCTCGACCCGACACTGGAAATGAGGAAAACCAAACTTGGTCAATTGACTAGCGAGATTGGGCAAATGGTTTTTTCGGTGGTGCTTCGTATCCACAGATGAAGGACCACTAATGATCAGCTCTTCTCCCTGAGAGCGGACTTGCAGATGTTGATACATGCTCTTAAAGCCCTGACTCGCACAGGGACCATCTTCAAAAGCCTCCTGGTAATAGGCTTTCAAGAGCTCCTCACTGAAAGTTGGATTCTTTACCTGAATCTCAAACACCGCTCGATTTCCTGTCTTTGAAAACTCCTCAGCCAAGCGGTTTTTGAGCTCCTGAAAAATCGTGATGGGTAGAATTTCGGCAAAAACAAAACGAAATTCCCAAACACGACTGAGCTTATGGACGATGACCTCTTGGATTTCAGCTCCTCGAAAAGCGCCTGATTCACGCATTTCCAAAGGCATTCCTAACTGATTCATTAAGATTTCAAAGCTAGTTGACATGATTTCTCCCTGACAAATTACTAGCCTTTATTTTATCATATTTTACCTAACTTTTCGACTGTCAGAAGGTCCTTTCAGCTAGCTAGCTCAGCTTACAAAAAAGAAGGCTAGGGTATTGAGCATCCTAGCCTTCTACTATTGCTTATTTATTTAAAATAGCAAGAGTTTCTAATAAATTGTCTGCATGCACTTCAATTGTATCACCAGAAGCTTTAATCTTCACTTCCACGATGCCATCAGCTGCTTTCTTCCCAACTGTTACACGGATTGGCAAGCCGATCAAGTCGCTATCGCTGAATTTAACGCCTGCACGTTCGTTACGATCGTCCACCAAGACTTCATAGCCAGCCTTGACCAATTGGTCTTCGATCCGGCTAGTCAATTCAAGACTTGCTTCGTCCTTGACATTGACTGGAATCAAGTGCACATCAAACGGCGCCAATTCTTTAGGGAAGTTGATGCCCCAAGCGTAACGGTATTCACCTTTAGGTGTCTTATTGACAAATAGACGAGCGTGTTGTTCCATAACGGCTGAAAGGAGACGGCTGACACCAATACCATAGCATCCCATGATGATTGGGACTGCACGACCATTTTCATCCAAGACATCCGCTCCCATACTTGCTGAGTAGCGAGTCCCAAGTTTGAAATGTGACCAATCTCGATACCACGTGCAAAGTTGAGCACACCTTGTCCATCTGGAGAGGTTTCACCCTCACGAACTTCACGGATATCAACATACTCGGCAGTGAAGTCACGACCCGGGTTGACACCCGTCAAGTGGTAGCCATCTTCGTTAGCACCTACAACAGCATTGCGACTATCTTGCACCTTGCGGTCTGCGATAATCTTGACATTTTCTGGAAGATTTACTGGGCCAAGTGAACCAAAGTCCGCTCCCAACAATTCTTTCACTTCTGCCTCAGTTGCAGGTTCCAAGAAGTCTGCTCCAAGGTGGTTTTTCAACTTAACTTCATTGAGTTGGTCGTTGCCAACCAGTAAAGCTACAATTGGCTCCTCGTCTGCGATGTAAACCAAGGTCTTGATTGTTTGCTCTTCAGAGATATTCAAGAAGGTTGCGACTCCATCAATCGATTTAACACCTGGTGTTTCCACGCGAGCTACTTCTTCTTCAGTCACAACACGGTTGCTTGGTTTGTAGGCATTAGTTGCCATTTCAAGGTTGGCCGCATAACTAGATTCACTTGAGTAGGCAATGGTATCCTCACCAGAAACCATCCATTTGAGCAATTCTGACTTGATTTCTTCTTGCACTTCTGCAGGAATCTCGTCAAATGATGCTACTGACTTGTCTAACACCACCCAACGGTCAAGGTCTGTACGTGTAGGTGTGATGGCCATAAACTCTTGACTATCCTTACCGCCCATGGCTCCACCGTCACCGATGATGGCTTTAAAGTCCAAGCCACTACGAGTAAAGATACGCTCGTAGGCTACCTTGTATTCATCATAGGTCACATCCAAGCTATCGTAGTTAGCGTGGAAGCTGTAACCATCTTTCATGATGAACTCACGGGTCCGAAGAAGTCCATTACGTGGACGTTTCATCACGGTACTTAGGTTGGATTTGGTAGAGATTCAATGGTAATTGCTTGTAAGACTTAACAGAATCACGGACAATAGCTGTGAAAGTTTCTTCGTGAGTTGGACCCAAGATAAAGTCTGACTTCTCACGATTTTTCAATTTGTACAAGTCTTCTCCGTAAGTTTCATAACGGCCAGATTCACGCCAAAGGTCAGCACTGAGAAGGGCTGGAGCCAACATTTCAACAGCGCCAATCTTGTCAAATTCCTGGCGCATGATCTTCTTAGCTTTTTCAATCACACGATTTGCAAGTGGCAGATACGAATAAACACCTGCTGATACTTGACGAACATAACCAGCACGGAGCATCAAAGCGTGGCTGATGACCTGCGCATCACTTGGCATTTCGCGAAGTGTTGGAATAAGCATTTTACTTTGTTTCATTCAGATTCATTCCTTTTCTATTTCAAAAATAATTTCATTATATCGTTCCAAGTCACGGCAATCATCAAGATAACCATGACCGCCACTCCAGCAAGGGTCAAGTAGGTTTCTACCTCCTGCTTCAGCGGTTTTCTACGGACGAGCTCGATCAGATTGATCAAGATTTTTCCACCATCCAAGGCTGGAATGGGGATCAAGTTAAAGATTCCGATATTAATAGACAACATGGCCATCAAGGATAGGATAGCTGGAAGACCGAGCTCCGCCGCTTGTGAACTGGCTTTGTAGATCGCCACTGGACCACCTAATTTGTTCAAACTAAAGTGGAAGATGATATCCTTCAAGGCAGTAAAGATACGCGTTGCTGTGTACCAGGTATCCGTTACACCTGAGAAAAGTTTATCGAAGAATCCAGTCTTTACCGCATTGGTGACACCGATGTAATAGCGTCCACCATCTTCTTCAGGTTTGACGGTCACTTCTTGAGTTTTTTCATCGCGCTCATAGCGAATGGTTATTTCAGGATTCTTTCCTTTGCCGTCCGTAGCCTTTTGTACGGCATCTGTCAACTCTTCCCAGTTGGAAATCTTATATTGATTGATTTGAACAATTTGGTCGTTGTCCTTCAGACCTGCCTTAGCCACTACTCCTTGTGGAACCACTTGAACATGGTTGCTATAGTAGTCCACTGCACCTCCCCGCATGAAGGCTAGGAGAGAGTATACGACAATACTCAGGATAAAGTTGTTCATCGGACCAGCAAAATTGGTAATGAGGCGTCCCCAAATGCTAGCATTTGATACTGAACATCTAAAGGAGCGATCCGAACTTCTGTTCCATCCTCCTCGATGATAGTGGCATCATGATGGACAGGATAGGTCTTGGTCTCTTCTAAGACAATCCCTGTGATTTCTAATTTGTCCTCAAAGTCAAAGGAGGTGACATTCATGGGGAGAGCCGTCTGGTCGATGTTCTTTCCAGACAGATTAATCCGAACGACGGTTCCCTCCTGATTCAAGGTCAGACTGACCGGCGTTCCTATCTTGATCTCTGTCGAGTCCTCGCCCCATCCTGCCATCCGGACATAGCCCCCAAGCGGGAGAATTCGAATGGTATAGGCTGTGCCATCCTTGCCCACATGTGCAAAAATCTTCGGCCCCATCCCAATCGCAAACTCACGGACCAAGATGCCCGATTTCTTTGCAAAATAGAAATGGCCGAACTCATGCACCAGGACAATGACTCCGAAAATAATAATAAAGGCAATAAATTGCATATAGGCTCCTTCACACGATCTTTCGCATACTTTCTAGAGAAACTGGTCTAAAAGAGACCGAAGAAAAGCATTAAAGGAAAGACAAAAATCAAACTATCGAATCGATCTAATACACCACCATGTCCCGGAATAAAATGTCCAGAATCTTTGACGCCAAAATGGCGTTTAATGGCACTTCTACTAGATCACCAAACTGAGCAGCTACACTAAAGAGAATGGTGAAGAGAATCATGGTAATCCAGCCATAAGATCCAGCCACTGTCCGATCAAAAATCATGAATAGCAAAGTGACCAAGATAGCACAGGCAATTCCACCAAGACTTCCTTCTATTGTCTTATTAGGAGAGACTCTTGGTAACAGTTTTCTCTTTCCAAATTGACTACCAATGAAGTAGGCTCCCGAATCGGTTGCCCAGACGATAAAGAGGGCCAACAAGACCTTATCAACACCAGCCATACGCGCTTGAATCAGGGCATGGAATCCAAAGCCAACATAAAAACTAGAGGCAATAGGATAGACAACTTCATCATAGGTATAGCCTTGAGCTAGGACGGTGGTCCCCATCAACAGCAAGACCAGTAAACCATAAGCGATAAAGTTCCCACCAACTGGTAAGAAAGGGAGATAGCTCTCAAGAGGTAAGGTCAGTACCAGAGCTGCCAGCATGGCTAAAGCTCCTTCGATTGTTTCCGTCTGAAGTCCTTTCATTTTGAGCAATTCATGAACTCCCAACATCGCAATGAGTCCTACAACAATCTGGAAAAAGACTCCTCCAAAAAGTACCGTCGGGATGAAGAAAGCTAGGGCGATTCCTCCAAAAATCACTCGTTTCTGCAAATCTTTTGTCATATTTATCTCTCCTATACACCACCAAAGCGTCGATGACGATGGCTGTATTCTACTATGGCATCCTGCAATGCCTTTTCTCCAAAATCAGGCCACATCACATCCGTAAAGTAAAGCTCGCTATAAGCTGCTTGCCATGGCAAGAAATTACTCAAACGAATCTCACCGCTCGTCCGAATAATCAAATCAGGGTCCCGCAAATCCTTGGGTAAGCTACTAGTATACAAGTAATCTGCGATGATTTCTTCTGAAATATCCTCTGGATTTAAATGAGTATCTAAAACTTCTTGGGCAATTTGTTTGACTGCCTGAGTCAACTCAGCCCGTCCCCCATAGTTCAAGGCAAAATTCAAAATCAAGCCTGTATTGGAGTGGGTTAATGCCTCTGCTTTTTCCAGAGCCTCTATGGTTTCCTTAGGAAGACGGGAAACCTCGCCAATCATCTGGATCTTCACATTATTTCTATGAAGTTCTGGAACAAAGCGGTCATAAAATTCAACTGGAAGATTCATGATAAAGCTCACTTCTTGTTGAGGACGGGTCCAGTTTTCAGTTGAGAAAGCATAGACCGTTAGGGCTTGCACTCCCATCTCCTTGGCTGCGATGGTTACTTCTTGCAGAGCCTCCATGCCAGCTTTGTGCCCAAAGACACGAGGTTGCATCCGTTTTTTGGCCCAACGACCATTCCCATCCATGATGATTCCAATATGCTTGGGCACTTCTAGAGGTACACTTAACTTTTCTTTCTTTTTAAAACGAAACATGTTTTTCTACCTATTTCACTGTTTTTATCGCTTCATTATATCATAAATCCGCTTAAAATGGCAGTCTAGCCCCTTTTCTAGAGGGTATATATCTAAAAATGAAAAAAGCGACCTTTTGATCGCTCCTTCTTATTATTCACCGTCAATGATAGAATCTGATTCGCCAGCGCCTTCAACTGCACCAGCCGTCACCCCTTCTGAAACTGGCAAAACTGTTTTAATAGCTGTCAATTCAAATGTGAGGTATACGCCATCCACGTCCAAAACAACTGTTTTTCGTTCTGTATCTACTTCATCGACTGTTCCATACAAACCACCGATGGTAATCACTTCATACCCTTTTTGAAGCTTGTTCAAGCTTTCCATCCGTTTTTGGTATTGTTTCTTTTGGCTACGGCTCATGAAGAACATCATTCCGACCATCACCAAGAGCATCACTAGAAATGTACTGCCACCTTGCATACCTTTTCTCCTTTTAAAATCATATATGCACTACTATAGCAAATTTTATAGGCATTTTCAATATGAAGCCCTGATTTTCAGTAAAAATAAGTCCCTGGACGGATCATTCACCAGATAGGGGGACTCATGAACTTCAATACAAAAAAACGACCGGCACAAAAGTTGAAGCCAGCATCCTAACAAAATGAACTGGACAAAAAGAAAAAAACCATAAAAAATTGGTCTTCTTCTAATCAATCGTGATACCATATTTTTCATGATTTTGATCATACCAATTAATCAACAAAATCGCTGTTTGGTAAGTGATGTTTTTAATCTTACTGGTTCCCTTTGTCAAGGTTGCAAGGCTCATCTTACTGATGTCTGTTTCAGTTGCAACGCGATAACTTGTAACTTTCCGTCCACCATCAGCTGAACAACAGCTTCTACTTTCTTATAGTCTTTTGTCGAATAAATATCAATTGGAGTTTTCATAAAATACACCCATTTCCTCTAAATTTAATCTTTTATATATTATATCGTGGATTTCCTCATTTATTAGCAAATCTTGCTTATTGTGCTCAGAATAGCTCATTTTGACCTAAAAAATAGGGTAAAAAAGAGAAAAATAAGGGTATTTTTTAACATTTTTCACTTTCTGGGCAAAAAATCGAAAAAATGTGTCTAGTAAAATCAACTAATTGTTCATTTAACGGCTCATGAAAAAGGCTAAGAATTTCTTCTTAGCCTAGTCTCACAAAATCTTATTCTGCCGGGGTTTCTTTCCCTTCGTTCGCATCACCATGCTCTCGAATAATAAGCTCTCCATCTTCCATATCTGCCAACAAGTGTTTAGCATCAAGATGGTCCAAATGGAAATCTGTCACCTTATCACGGATTTGTTGTTCAACGACCCGACGGAGTGGACGTACGCCCATGACTTCATCATAGCCTTCTTCAGTCATGTATTCTTTGGCAGCATCGCTCACTGTCAAGTCAATGTCTTTCTTAGCAAGAGTTTTGTTCACTTCTACTAACATCAAGTCAACAATCTTAGAAAGGTCTTCCTTGCTCAAGTGTGAGAATTCAATCACAGCGTTGAAACGGTTAAGGAATTCAGGACGGAAGAATGGTTTCAAACGATCCAAGAGTTCTGGTTTGTCCGCATCTTCTGTCAAGTTCGCTTCGTAACCAAAGCCAGCGTTTGAAGTAGCGATAATTACGGTATTCTTGAAGTTAACCGTATTTCCTTGACCATCTGTCAAACGACCATCATCCAAGACTTGAAGGAGAAGGGTGATCACTTGAGGATCCGCCTTTTCAATCTCATCCAAAAGGACGATTGAGTATGGATTGCGACGGACGCGCTCTGTCAAGGTATTGTTGTTATCATCGTAACCAACATAACCTGCAGTTGTACCGATCAATTTAGATACGGCTGTACGGTCGCTATATTCTGACATGTCCAAACGGATGATGGCATCTTTCGTTCCGAACATATCAAGGGCTAATTGTTTAGCCAACTCAGTCTTACCAACACCAGTAGGACCTACAAAGAGGAAGCTACCGATTGGACGGTTACCTTCATCAAACCCTGCACGGTTCCGACGGATCGCTTTGGCAACGGCTTCAACCGCCTTGTCTTGACCGATAACTTTCGTTTGCAAACGGTGACCCATATCTTTCAAACGTTCGATGTCCGTAGCCCCCATTTGTGATACTGGGATTCCAGTCATTCGTTCGACAGACTCAGCTACGTCATTGACAGTTGCAGTCACCTTGTGATCTTCTGTATGGTTAGCAATTTGCTTTTCAAGCTCTTCGATACGGACTTTTGCATTTAGAGCTGCTTCGTAGTCTTCTTTAGCGGCAGCTTCTTCTTGTTTTGTTTTTTCCGCTTGGATTTCGTGCTCAACCGCATGTACATCTGTCACTGGGTGTTGTGCTGCCAAGTGAGCAGCTGTCACATCGACCAAGTCAATCGCCTTATCTGGCAAGCTGCGTTGTGGAATGTATTGAACAGAATAATCAACTGCAGCTTTCAAGACTTCATCTGGCAAGATGACATTGTGGTGTTTTTCGTAAAGATCACGGATCCCTTGAAGAATCTTGAAAGTATCTTCAGCAGATGGAGCATTGACCTTGACTTCGTTAAAACGACGTGCAAGAGCGGCATTTTTCAAGATGGTATTGCGGTATTCATCTTGAGTGGTTGCCCCAATCACGGTCAATTCACCACGAGAAAGAGCTGGTTTCAAGATATCCGCAAGACCTTTAGATCCTTGCCCATCCCCTGTGCTACCTGCACCAAGGATTTGGTGGATTTCATCAAAGAAGAGGATGACATTACCCATCGCTTTGACTTCTTGAATCATATTTTGGATATTTTCTTCGAAGCTACCACGGTATTGCGTACCAGCTTCAAGACCAGAAATATCAATCGAGATGATTTCTTTATTCTTGATAGCTGCTGGAACATCTCCGTTCACGATAGCTTGGGCCAAGCCTTCTACAACCGCTGTTTTACCAACACCGGCATCCCCTACAAGGACCGGATTGTTCTTGGTACGACGAGACAAGATTTCAGCCGTTTCTTGAATTTCTTTGTTACGTCCAATGACCGGATCCAATTTTCCTTCACGAGCTTCTTCGGTCAAGTTGCGACCAAGTTTCGCAAGGATTCCATCTTGTTTCATTCCTTTGCCTTGCTGGTGTTGCACTTGCTCACTTCCTTCATTTGGAAGTTGACCCGTTTGACGATAAATAGCGAATTCTTCCGGTGTCACTTCACGACCATTGATCATGTAGCGACGGCTTTCCGAGCGAAAACCACCCATGTTCCCCATTAGTTGATTGAAAAGATCATCCATATTGTTAAAGTTGTTGTTCATATTCGTTACCTCTATTTTACATAATTTTAATTCGTTCTTGAAAATGAGTAGCCGAATTGGCTACTTAACGTTTGTTTACATAATTTTATTTTTCTTTTAAATGAATAGCCTCAAGGGCTAAGATCTTCTATTCCTTCTTTTATCAATTAGTTTTCTATATTTTGGAAATAGCATCTCACCATCTCCTTTCCACTATTGATCCTGTAAACTCTTGAGATTTTCCAACCTCTTTTTGTTTACATAAATTATTATAACCCAGACTGATTTTTTTGTCAACAGTTTTTTACATAATTTTTTGCATTTTTTAAAAAAATTTTCCAAGCTATAAAACTGGAGGCTAGAATGTAGACAAACTGTATTATATACAGCAACCTCAGTGATGCTAAAAAAAATGATAAACACTGAGCTCGTTAGGCTCATTCAAACATACACTGAAACTTTCCGCCGTGAGAAAAGTGCTAGAAACACTGTTGTTTCTAGCACTCGGGAGTTTTGAGACCTCAGGCTCAAAACTAAGTCATGGAACTTCTTCGAAGTTCGCTGACGTCCGTACTCACCTAAGGAAAGTTTCTAAGATGACTTTGTCTTTAATCTGCTACACCCTTCCCAGGGTGTGTCTCCTGTTAAATCATGTATTCGACGCTGTAGGTGGCGTCGGATAGAATCCGTGAAAGGAATTGTTTGGTTCGTTCTTCTTTTGGACTGTTGAAGAATTCATGGGGTTCGTTTTCTTCGATGATGTGTCCACCATCCATAAAGATGACATGGTTGGCCACATCACGCGCAAAGCTCATCTCATGGGTTACCACAACCATGGTCACTCCTTCTTGGGCTAGTTGCTTCATAACAGCTAGTACATCCCCGACCAACTCTGGGTCCAGCGCTGATGTTGGCTCATCCAGCAAGATTACGTCTGGCTTGACTGCGATGGCACGTGCGATTCCGATCCGTTGCTGCTGACCACCTGACAATTGAGAAGGATAGTAATCTTTGTACGCGAGGAGGCCGACCTTTTCAAGGGCGGATTCTGCCCGTTGGATGGCTTCTTCTTTTGGAATCTTGCGGGCTACAATCAGGCCTTCCAAGATATTTTCAAGGGCTGTTTTGTTGGCAAAGAGATTGTAGTGCTGGAAGACAAAGGCCGTCTTCTGGCGGATTTCTAAAATTTCTTTTTTGCTGAGTTTTGCAAGGTCATACTCTTTTCCACCTAGAGTTAGGTGGCCTGTGTCTGCCTTTTCCAAGTGGTTGAGGCAACGTAGGAAGGTTGTTTTTCCTGATCCAGATGGACCTAAAATAACCACGACATCCCCTTGGTTGACCTTGAGATTGACATCTACCAGGACTTGGTGGTCCTTAAATTTTTTCGATACGTGTTCTACTTCTAACATCTTTTCATTTCTCCTTCTTCTATGCGAGTGTCAGGCGTTTTTCCAAGAGGTTGAATCCCCACTGAATCACCCCACAAATGACAATATAAAGAATAAAAATCACGAGATAGGATTCAAAATATTGATAGCCATAAGAGGCTTCGACCTTGGCAATGGCAGTGATATCCTTGATGGTCATGACAAAGACAAGGGAAGTTCCTTTGACCAAGTTGATGACCAGGTTACACAGATTGGGCAGGGCTGCACGCAGGGCTTGTGGAAAAACAATTCGGATATAGGCTTGGCGATTGGTCAAACCGATGGCTTGCGCTGCTTCTAACTGGCCCTTATCCACCGTCAGAATGGCTGACCGTAGAATTTCAGCTAGACTTCCTGTTGTCATCAAGCTAAAGATGATAAAGGCATAGTAAATGGGATTGATCTCAAAGATATTAAAGTGACTGCCCATGCTCTTAAAAAAGCTATTTAAGAGGCTGGGAAAGAGACTATAAAAGAAGAGAATCAAGAGAATCGGAGGCGTCGCGCGAATAAAAGCCAAGTAAACCACTGAGAAACTGCGAACCCCTTTGACCTTGTAAATCTGACCGAGCGCCAAAAAGAGGGCTGGAAAAAAACTCAAGAGAATGGATACGACCATGATTAGAAGGGTCACTGGAACGCCACCTAAGGTGGCTAGAAACGTTTTACTAATAAAATTGAAATCCATAAGCTACCTTTCTGTTACACTGAGTCGTTTCTCAAGAAGTTGAGCGGAGAAGGAGATCACAAGGGCAATTGCCCAGTAGATCACTGCTACGGCTGTATACGTCTCGAGGGAATAATTCCCAAGATTGCGACTGATCAAGTTGTTTCCTGCTCCCATGATATCGATAAAGCCAATGGTATAAGCCAAAGCGGCATCGCGCATGAGGTTTAAGATGGCAGTCGTCATATTGGGAAGAGCTACGCGAAAGGCTTGGGGAAGGACAATGCGCCAAATGGTTTGAGCTGGTGTCAAGCCGATACTCAAGCCTGCTTCCATTTGACCTTTTGGGATGGCCAAATAGGCTGCCTTGAAGACCTCAGAGATCATAGCCGCAAAGAGAAGAAACATGGCCACAAGGACAAAGACAAACTTGGACCAGTAATCAATGTCAATGCCCAACCACCAGTTCAAAAATTGTGGCAGTCCATAAAAGACCAAGAAGAGCAAGACAATCGGAGGGGTACAACGCAAAGTAAAGACGTAGCCTTTGGCAAGACCAGCTCCCACCTTCTCTTCTGATACTTGTGCCCAGGTCAAAACCAAGCCAAATACCGAACCGAGAAGCGTCGTTAAAACCATCAAAGCTAGGGTCGCTGGCAGGGCTTGGACCAAGGTTGGAAGAAATAACCAGACCTTGGAAATGTCGTATGAGACCATGTTTTTTTCCTTTCTGTATCCGGATAGAAATAAGGAAGCTGGGGCTATACGCACCCAGTTTCGTCTTATTTTTCTTTATCTACATAACTGAAGACATCTTCACCGAAATATTTTTCGGATAGTTTGGCAAGCGTTCCATCTTCTTCCAATTCTTTGATGGCCTTGCTATAAGCTTCCGCAAATTTTTTGTTTTTCTTATCCTTATGAATCAATGGGTAAGTTGGAATTCCTTTGTAGGCAAACCAGCTGAGTTTGTCTGCATATTGGTGGTAAGAACCATCTTTATCTGTGACAGCTTTCTCAAAGGAAAGTTTGATGTCAAAGAAGGCATCGTAACGTCCTTCCAGAACCCATGCATAGGCATCTGCAACTTTGAACGATTCTGCAGCTGTTAATTCGATTTGTTTGTCTTTATGCTGTCATTGTATTCTTTGATAACATTCCATTGGGCATTTTGTGGTGAAATTGGAACCAATTTTCCTTTTTCTTTAGCAAAGTCATCAATGTTCTTGTATTTATCCGCATCTTCTTTTCGTACGGTAAATCCGATGATACTTGCTCCGATTGGTTCTTTTGGAATAATAAATTTCTTGGCGCGTTCTTCGGTATACCAAGCTCCTTTTGTTCCGATATCGTACTTACCAGATTCTAGACCAATCAAGAGGTCGTCGTCACTCGTTCCAGTATACTCAAACTTGTAGTCTGGAAGTTTTTCGTCAATGGCTTTGAGCACGGCTACTTCATAACCGTCTGATTCTCCTTTTTCATCGACGAAATCGTACGGCACATAGTTTTGAGTGTGGGCCACTTTCAAGGTTGTTACTTTATTAGATCCTGTTGATCCTTTGCTGTCATTTGCGTGATTCAGGCTTCGACCAATAATCGTTGCACCTGCAAGGGCAAGAACGGCTACCCCACCGATAATCCATGTTTTTTTACTCATACTCTCTTTTCTCTCTTTCTATTTTCCTTATTCTGCTGCAGCTTCACGAACCCATTCGATTCGTTCTTCATCAATGTCACTTGGAATGGTACAATCCGCACCGATGACCAAGCCTGTAGTTCCTGTCTCTGCGATGATACGTTTGGTTTCTGCTTGGATAGCAGCCTTGTCTCCTGTGTAGAGAAGACCCTTTTTGCCATTTTCAAACCCACCAAGAACCGTGCGTCCACCGAAGATTTCGCGTCCTTCTGCCAGGCTGATGCCTTCTGGTCCGACTGCCCAGTTAAGCACTGGAGCTGGGTAGTCTGTGAAGAGATGGATATCATTGCGAGCTCCTTCATAGCCACAGATATGAAGGATATTTACCCCACCTGCTTCATTGGCCGCCTCTAAGACATGGAGTTCACTCGGCGCGATGACTTGTTTGTAAACTTCCTGACTGACACGCGCATCTTGGATGCTTTGAACACTGAGGTAGATCCCGTCTGCTCCTGCTTCTTTGATGATTCTTTGGCTCAAACTTGCGATATCTTGGCCAATAGTATCCAATACTTTTTTAAGAGTTGCTGCATCTTGATCGATAAAGTTTGCGATCAAGTCATCTCCTCCTGAAACTTCTCCGACCAACCATTTGAAGTAGGTCACTGGAGCAAAGATGTTGTAGATGGCTACAATGTCTTCTTCAAAACCGGCACGGATTTTTTTAACGAGCTCTACCTGCTCTGTGATCCATGGATGATCGGCTCCAAGGGGTTCAATCCCTGCTAAGTCTGAGATGTTTTCAAGGCCTTTGTGAATGGATGGGTTTGGATAAGCAAAGTAGCCATCACTCATGAGTTTGACAAAGTCTGGTTTGACCTTGTGTAGGAAGTTTTTATGACCATTGAGGTTTTTTTCGATAATTTCTGGATTGGAAAATCCTTTCAACCATTCATCTTCCCTTGTAAAATGATGCCAAAAGCCAACTGGCACACGATCAACCGCTTCCCCTCTGAAAGCTTTTAAGACTAATTCTCTTTTTGTAGACATGTTCTTACCTCGTTCTGTTCTTTTCTTGCTAGTTATCTTAACACTTGGACTTTTATTTGACTAATATATATTTTTTATCAAGCCCTTCATCTTTTTTTATCACTGATCTTCTAAGAGCAAGACGCCCGCTAGATCAGACGGGCGAATGAGGGAGAGACTGTGGGCTGGAATTTTCTCCAGCCTTGCCATATCCGGATCCTTTTTACTTTCCTCTTGACTGCTAGCGGCTACAACTTTTGCGAGTCCTAGGACTAAGAATAAAGCTACCAGCACTATACACCAGACATTGTTTTTTTCATCTCCCTCTCCTTTCTTCTTACAAGACAGCCGCCTGACGCACCCAATCAAGACGTTCCAATTGGAAATCATCTGGCACGGTGCAGTCTGCTCCAAGGATCAAACCACGACTTCCTGCTTCTGCCACCAAACGACGCGTTTCTTGCTCGATAGCGTCTCGTTCCCCTTGGTAGAGCAAGCCTTTCTTACCATTGACAAAGCCGCCTAGGACAGCACGATCCCCAAAGAGCTTGCGACCTGCTGCTAGGCTCAGACCTTCATGATGGGTCGCCCAGTTAATGACTTGAGCTGGATAATCCTTGAAGAGGTCCACTTCATTGCTGGCTCCTTCAAAGCCACAGATATGAAGGATATTGATCCCACCCGCTTCATTAGCCGCTTCTAGGACAGCGATACTGCTCGGCTCAATGAACTTGCGGTATTCTTCCTCTGTCACACGCTCATCTTGAACCTGCTGGGTTGAAAAGTAAATCCCTTCAATACCTGCTTCTTGGATCAAGCGGCGACTAAGAATGGCGATATCTCCAGCGATCACATCAAGGACATGGGCCAAGGTTTCTGGATCTTCCTTGAGAAAGGTCGCAATCACTTGGTCTCCACGGGATTGATCCGTCCGGAACCAGCGTTTCAAATAAGAAATTGGTGAGAAGATATTGTAGAATGAAGCAATCTCCTCATGGAAATGGGAACGAATTTCCTTGACCACTTCAATTTGTTTTTCAATCCAAGGATGATGCTCCCCAATCGGTTGAATGTCCTTCAATTCTTGGATCGATGTGATTTCTCTCGAATAAAGGGCACTCGGATAGCGGAAGAAGCCATCGCTCATAATCTTGACAAAATCAGGTGATATTTCTTCAACATAGTGTTGGTGTCCTTTAATACTTTTTTCAAGTACGACTGGATTGTCGAGACCCAATTCTTTTTCTTCTTGAGTCACATAATGGAGCCAAAATCCTACAGGGATTCGCTCAACTTTTTCACCTCGAATGGCACGAAGCACCAACTCTTTTTTACTCATACAGTGAAACCTCCTCAATATCTTCTCCAAAAGGAAGACTGACTGACCGCTTCCTTTCTGAAATTTGTAACCATGATATCACCTCAAAAAGTAGTTGACTAATATATTTTCCCTATCAAGGCCTTAATATTTCTTTATTGAGGCAGGTATCAAAAAAAGCGCAAGTCCTTGAAAATAAAGCCTTGCGCGCATTCTTATCTATTATTTTATTTTTGAAGAAAGGGACCTACTTTGAAAATTACTTGACCCCGTTATAAGAATCAACTATACCTCTCCTTTTCATTCTCCTAAAATATGGTATACTAAAGAAAAAGGAGGTGCCTATGTCTTCCATTCGTTTAATTGTCAGTGATATTGACGGAACCATTCTGGACCAGCATCATCAGGTCGATCCCGCCCTTATCAAACTCATTCCCCAGCTCCAAGAAAAAAAGATTCCTTTTATCTTGGCATCGGCTCGCTCTCCTATCGGGATTGCTCCTATCGCAAGAAGTTTGGGCGTCCATCAGGAACCGATCGCTTGCTACAATGGGGCTCTCATCGTCAAGGGAGAAGAGATTTTATTTGAACATAGCCTGGACAAAGATGAGATCCGCACCTTCCTCCATCGTGTGGACGAACTAGATCCCAGCATTTCGATTAATTGTTATAGCGGGGCAGTCTGGTTCAACTCCAGAGAGGACCAGTGGACCCAAGTTGAGGCGGCTATTACGGGTGAAACTCCCCAGATACAACCACTTTCTCAGACCCTCTCTGATGATAGTCTCCATCTACATAAATTGCTCTTGATTGGAGAGACTCAGAATATTCAAGAACTCTATCAGAAGCTGGATCCGCAAGAATTTCCGCAAACTGCTTTTTACCTTTCAAAGGAAAACTACCTAGAAGTCACTGCCAAAGCCGTCTCAAAAAGAGATGCCGTCCTTGAACTGGCTACTTACTACCAAGTCCCCTTAGAACAGGTCATGACCATCGGAGATCATTTCAATGACCTCCCCATGATTCGTCTGGCTGGACTTGGAGTGGCCATGGGAAATGCTCCTGAAGCTGTCCGGAAGGAAGCTCAAGTTGTCACTACCAGCAACCAAGAACACGGTGTAGCGCAAGCTATCCAAGAGTATGTCTTACCACCATCAAACAAATAGCCCATGGAGCTCCTGCTTTCATGGGTTTTCTAACCCTTTTTTTTTCTAACTCACTGTTTTTTAACCCGGTCTCTAATAAAAGAAAAAGAAGCTAGGACTGGATCCTAACTTCTTTTCATTTTTATTCTACTGTTACGGACTTAGCAAGGTTCCGTGGTTTATCCACGTCGAGTCCACGATGTAGGGTTGCAAAGTAAGCGATCAATTGGGTTGGTACCACCATGGAGATTGGTGAGAGGTAAGGGTGGACCGTTGTAAGTACGATGTCGTCTGTATCTTTAGCAACATTTTCTTCTGCGATGGTGAGAACCTTAGCCCCACGCGCTGCCACTTCTTGGATATTTCCACGAGTGTGGTTGGCAAGGACTGGGTCTGACAAGAGAGCCAAAACAGGTGTTCCCTCTTCAATCAAAGCAATGGTTCCATGCTTGAGTTCACCAGCTGCAAAACCTTCACACTGGATGTAAGAAATCTCTTTGAGCTTAAGACTGGCTTCCATGGCTACATAGTAATCTTGACCGCGTCCGATGTAAAAGGCGTTGCGAGTTGTTTCAAGAAGGTCACGAACCTTGCTATCAATCAATTCTTTCTCTGAAAGGGTTGATTCGATCGACTGAGCCACGATAGACAACTCGTGAACCAAGTCAAAGGCTTGCGCTTTAGCATTCCCATTTGCTTCACCAACCGCTTTTGCAAGGAAGGCAAGGGCTGCGATTTGGGCCGTATAAGCCTTGGTTGATGCTACAGCAATTTCAGGACCTGCATGAAGAAGCATAGTATGGTTGGCTTCACGAGAAAGAGTGGATCCTGGCACATTTGTCACTGTCAAGCTTGGGATTCCCATTTCATTGGCCTTGACCAAAACCTGACGGCTATCAGCTGTTTCACCAGACTGACTGATAAAGATGAAGAGTGGTTTCTGGCTGAGAAGTGGCATCCCATAGCCCCACTCAGAGGAGATACCAAGTTCAACTGGTGTATCTGTCAATTCTTCCAACATCTTCTTAGAAGCAAATCCTGCGTGGTAAGACGTTCCAGCTGCAAGGATGTAGATACGGTCTGCCTCTTGAACAGCCTTGATGATGGCTGGGTCTACGACTACTTGACCAGCCTCATCCGTATAGGCTTGGATCAACTTACGCATCACCGTTGGTTGCTCATCGATTTCCTTAAGCATGTAGTAAGGGTAAGTTCCCTTACCGATATCAGACAAGTCAAGTTCAGCAGTGTAGCTAGCACGCTCACGACGATTTCCATCATAGTCTTGAACTTCGACGCTATCAGCCTTGACAATCACCAATTCTTGGTCATGGATTTCCATGTATTGGTTGGTTTCACGAATCATAGCCATAGCATCAGAGCAGACCATGTTGTAGCCATCTCCAAGACCAATCAAGAGTGGTGATTTGTTCTTGGCTACATAGATGACATCTGGATTTTCAGAGTCGATCAAGGCAAAGGCATAAGAACCACGGATGATGTGAAGGGCTTTTTTGAAAGCTTCAAGCACTGATAAGCCGTCTTCTTCGGCAAATTTTCCAATCAAGTGAACGGCGATTTCTGTATCTGTTTGTCCCTTGAAGTGGTGTCCCACAAGGTATTCTTCCTTGATTTCAAGGTAGTTCTCAATCACCCCATTGTGGACCAAGACAAAACGTTCAGTCTCAGAGCGATGTGGGTGAGCATTGTCTTCTGTTGGTTTTCCGTGAGTCGCCCAACGAGTATGTCCAATCCCAGTTGTCCCCTCAACACCGGCTGTCTTGGCAGACAATTCTGCAATACGACCAACCGCCTTCACCAAATGGCTTTCAGCGCCACCTAGGACAAAAATCCCCGCAGAATCATAACCACGGTATTCGAGCTTTTCAAGCCCTTGAATCAAAATATCCGTTGCATTTGTATTTCCAACAACACCAACAATTCCACACATAGTTTTTACGACACAGACAAGCTGTGCTTTCTCCTTCTATAAAAATGAAAGAAAACAGGTATCCGTACTTGAGTTCCCTTATTTTCTTAGCCAATTTATAAAATTGGTCTAGTCTGATTCGATAGAAAAATCATCAGCGGAGTCATTATACAATGCTTCTTGTCGTTTGTCAACCTCAAATATATCAAAAATTGGTCTAGTTAAGAAAGGGTTAAGAAAAACCTATCAACTTTTTTAGTGATAGGTTAGGATAATTGGCTTATTTTTAGATCGTCATTGATTCCAACTTATCTAAATGCGTATCCAATAATTTCATAAGCTTCACTTCATTTTTTTACCTTTTTAATAATAAAATGAACTCCTAGTAAAACAACTATGATGATAGAAATATAGGCAAACATGAACTGATTCGATAAATGTTCACCACTAGGATTCTGCAAGATTACTCCATAAGACTCTTTGTAATTAGTTACTATTGAAGTTGGTGCTTTATCAAAGACTTTATTGATTGAATCTTTCATCAAAATCTGTTTTAGTAGTGCATTTACCTGTGTTAGAGGGAACCAAGTCATGACCTGTTGCAAACTTTCTCCTACAGAACCAATAGAAAGATAAACACCTGAAATGAATCCAATAAAGGTTCCAACTATGGTACTCAAAGTTGTAAATGCTGAACTGGTTCGAATAAAAGCTAAAATTGGAAGAATAATAGTTGCAGCTAGTACAGTTCCCATTGAGACAATTCCCAAAATAGATAAGTAGTCCGTCGTTGAAAAGTCAAGAAGAGAACTGAATCCATTAAAAATACCAATTGCAAAGATACAAGAGAACATGGTCATAATAATCCCAAATAAAATCGCAAAGATCGCATACGATAGTTCAATTTTAAAGTTAGAAACTGGACTGACTTTAAAGTCCTCACTCAACTTCTTTTCTCTATCTGAAACCATTACGCCAAATGCACCAAGAGTACTTGTCATTGAAATAATAGTTGTTAATCCTGAGATTAACCAATAATTGACCATCTGAATGGTATCCGTAGAGGCGGTATCACTATTCAAAGCCTCCTTGATGGCATCAATCTGAATTTGTCCTAAAAAGACTTGATAAACCAAGATTAAGATGATGACTGATAAGAAGGACATAAAGAAAGCTAATCGATCTCGTGTATAGACTTTCCGATTTCTAGCAATTAATTCAAGCATTCCCTTCTCCTCCTTTTGCTTTTAGTAAGTTCAAATAAGCAGCTTCCAAATTGGAGTACTCCACATTAAATGTTTCAATAATTGATTTTCCTTGATTTTCTGAAATAATCTCCATCATTTCTTCAACTGAAACATCCTTACATACGACTTCTGCCTCCGAAAGGATCTGACACTTCTTTACAAATTTAGATACAGATAACGATTTTACTGATTGACCAGGTTTTAAAGTGAGATTCAGGTTAGTGGTTGAATGCTGTTTAATAAAATTGGCAATATCTCCTGAATAATACAAATTACCTTCGATTAAAACATTTAAGATATCACAAGCAGCCATCTCTTCCAAATAATGTGTAATTAGAACGACTGTCATATTATCTTTCTTATTCAACTGATTAATTGCATCCCATAAATCATGACGAGATTGTGGATCTAAACCAGTTGTTGGCTCATCTAGCAACAGCAAAGACGGTTGTGGCAATAAAGCTCTGGCAATATCTACTTTCCGTTTTTGGCCCCCTGATAAACTGCCATATTTTTTCTTTTTAAGAGTGGCAACATCCAAATAGGATTGCAAATCTGTAATACGCTTTTGTACTTGTGATTTTGATAATCCATACAAGGCTCCTCGAGAAATCAAGTTTTCCTCTACCGTTAAGTTATCATCTAAACGATTACTTTGAAATACAATACCGATATGTCGATAAAAATCTTTAGTTGATATTTTTTTTCCATTTACGTCCCAAGAAATTTCTCCTGAACTTGGCTTAAAATTTTTAATTAATAAATTAAAAAGCGTTGTTTTTCCAGCTCCATTTGGTCCAAGGAGTCCATAAAATTTACCTTCCTCAAGAACTAAATCAATTCCTTTCAAAGCCTCAAAGGAACCATAGCTTTTCTTTACATTGTGTAATCTAATTTCCATTTTCTGACACCAAGATCCTTTTTTCTTTCCTTGTAATCTCAGTATACCTATTTTCTATCCTCTAACGTGAGGACATTCATGTCCTGTCTAATCATCAATTTCACCAAAAAACACCTGTGAATCTTCACAGGTGTTCAATGTTCATTTTATATTTTTCAAGAACAACAGACGAAAGGATAAATACTTCTCTATACCTCAGTGTATGTTAGACCTTTTTTTGCAAGGTCCTCTTTCCATTCTTCTTGCATGTTTCTCTTCACTAAATTCTCAGATAATAAGTCTGCCATCAAGCATACTTTTTGGTAATCATTTTTTGCTTTTTCTAGGTCATCTTCTATAAATAAAGCAACTTTCCAATTTAAAGCATAAACAAAAATATTATCCTGAAAATCATGTCTCTTTATCATAATATCATTTAAGGCTTTAACAATGTCTGGCAACCTGTCGTATATCCCATAATGGGCTAACACGCCTGCGGCTGAGATAAGCGTGTTTTGTAGCATTTCCAACTCTGATAAGGGGAAATAATCTATCGCAAGTAGGATTTTCTCCACTAAGTGTATAAATTCATCTTGATCAAAGACTCCCAAAGCCAAAGAAAGCAAGCGCAATTTGATAATCTCCACATCGTTGAGACTTAACTCTTTTTTCTTCATGGCTTGCTCTAGATACTCATCTAATAAACCTTGATCAAAAGAAGGATTTTTGGATCCAATCATATCAACCGTAGCTTGGGCGACCTGGACAGACAGTTTTTCTTCCTCTGGCAGGTGATCAAAATAATTTTCGTAAATATCTTCAATAATTTCTTCATGCCGATGAAGACGATCTTGATCTCCATAATGGTATAACGTCCGTAATTGATACTTCCGGTTCAGATATTCTGCTGGCAATTCTAAACTAGTTTGATTCGTTAGCTTGTCTAGGGAAACACCTAGTTGTTCAGCAATATACTTTGCTGTGGCAATCGTTGGTAAAGACTGACCCTTTTCAATTCGCTGGAGTTGGCGTGTCGTTAATACATCCTCAATACCACAGATTGCTTGTCTACTTAATCCCTTACTTTCTCGTAGAGTTTGTACTTTTTTTCCTAGTTCTGTTTTAAAATCCATCATACAAGCTCCTTTTCTTCTGATTTCATTATAGCACATATTGAAGTTTAAGGCTTTTTAACCTTTTCCAGCACTAAATGAAAAATCGGAAATGAAGAATGCCGTCAGAAACATCTGCATCTGATGGAGTTCCACACTTCCGAAAATAAAACTAGTTAGTCAACTACTGAAATGAACGAGTTCTATCTTACTTGGACAATAGAATCCTCAGCCATCCTCAAAAACTTACTCTTCAAATCCATTCTGCTGGCTTAACTCACGGAACCAATGGCCCGATTTTTCAGGCGTCTTTCTTGAGTGGCTAGGTCTAATTCGACAAGACCGTAACGGTTTTTATAGCCGTTGAGCCAAGACCAGCAGTCAATAAAGGTCCACATGAGGTAGCCCTTACAGTTGGCCCCTTCTTGAATAGCCCGGTGCAACTCACGCAGGTGGTCTTTGACGAAGTCAATCCGGTAGTCATCTTGGATTTCCCCGTTTTGGCGGAATTTTTCTTCCCCTTCAACTCCCATTCCATTCTCTGTTAGGAGCCACTCGATGTTACCGTAATTTTCCTTGATATTTTGAGCAATATCATACAAGCCCTGCTCATAGATTTCCCAGCCTCTATGTGGATTGATTTTTCTGCCTGGCATGACGTACGGTTCGTAGAACTGCTCAACCAGCATCGGAGACTCTGGGTTAGGCGCATATCGAGGCGCAGAGACCCGCATGGGCTGGTAATAGTTGACCCCTAAGAAGTCGACGGTATGTTCTTTTATCAGCTCTAAGTCACTTGGATCTACTTCTAGCAAGAGATCGCGCTCTCGCAGAATCTCTACCAACTCTGGTGGGTAAGTCCCTAGCACAGACGGATCGAGAAAAGACTTGGCTTGGAAGAGTTCAGCGATTCGTGCCGCTTTGACATCTGCTGGATGTTGACTCCGCGGATAGGCTGGCGTCAAATTCAAGACTACTCCGATACGGTAGTTTGGATCCACCTCATGGCAGACCTGAACCGCAAGACTGCTTGCCAACTGAGTGTGGTAGGCAACTTTGACGGCTGCAGTGGCATCCACCTTATGTGGGTAATGAGCATCATAAAAATAGCCAAACTCTACAGGAACAATAGGCTCATTAAAGGTAATCCACTGATCGACTAAGTCCCCATAGGTTTCAAAGCAGAAACGAGCGTAGTCGCGATAGGCGTAGACCGTCTCCTTGTTCTCCCACCCGTCTCCTTGCTCTTGCAAGGCAAAAGGAAGGTCAAAGTGATAGAGATTGACCATCAAGTGAATGCCTTTTTCCTTAATGCGTTCAAATACTTGGCGGTAAAAAGCTACTCCTGCTGGATTGGCTTCTCCACGACCCTCAGGGAAAATCCGAGACCATTGGATAGAAGTCCGAAAGGCAGTATGCCCAGTCTCGACTAGAAGCTCAATATCTTCTTCCCAATTTTCATAAAAGGTCGAAGTTAAGCCAGGTCCTTCTTGGAAACGAAAGCGATGAGGCTCTACCTGATACCAGTAGTCCCAGAGGTTGTCACCCTTGCCATCTCCGGCAAAGCGCCCTTCTGTCTGTGGACCAGATGTCGAAGTCCCCCATAAAAAATCTTGTGGAAAGTTGATCATGTGTTTATCCTCTCTCATTGTCTTCCTCTCTATTATACTCCCTTTCAGCCCTCTTCCTAGAGACTATTTTCAGTCATTTTTACGCAGATTATAGAAAAAACACGCTAGCTATCAGAAGATCCGATTTCTAACGTGTTTTGTTTTTATTATAGTTGATTGACGACATAGTCAAAGAGAGCCTTGTCTCCTTCACTTATCTGATAACGCAGTTCCGGATGCCACTGAACTCCTAGGAAGGCTGTCCCGTGGGATGATTGAACCGCTTCGATGATCTGATCTTCAGGGCTAAGAGCAATCACTTCTAGATGAGGGGCTAAATCCTTGATACTCTGATGGTGGTAGGAATTGATCTGACCAACTTCCCCGAACAGGTCCCGCAAAACGGTCCCTTCAACAGTTTCGATCGTATGACTAGCTTCGCTGGCAGGTTTTTCTTGCCAGTGGTGGTCGATATCTTGGTAAAGTGTCCCGCCCATAGCTACATTGTAGAGCTGCATGCCTCGGCAAACCGTAAAGATAGGCTTCTTAGCAGCTACCGCTTCCTTGATCAAGGCCAACTCGAAAAGGTCGCGCTCAAGCAAGTAATCGTCACTGACAATTTCCTTTTCTGCTCCATAAAACTGAGGAGAGACATGCTGACCTCCTGTGATAATCAACTTATCAATCAAGGAAATATAGTGCCCAGCCGATGCAGGGTCTCCAATCGGAAGGATGAGAGGGATTCCCCCTGCTTCTTGAACCCCCTGGACAAAGCCTGTCGGTGTATAACTGAGGTACATTCCCTCTTCTTCACGAAAGGGGCGTTGATTGCCCGTTATCCCAATCACTGGTTTCTTCATCGCTCGTTCTCCAATCTCTTCATAGCTAATATAGTTCCTTATTTTATCACACTCTGAAGGTGACTTTCAACTTTTTTCATGATTTTTCAAATAAGGAGAAGTTTTCTAGAATTTTTACGAATAGTATAGATGAAGAAGAAATTTTCTTCAAAGAAAGGAGAAGATAGATGAACACAATTTCTATTCATTCTGATGACATACTATCAGATCACGAACTAGCCTCTATTCAAGGTGGATTTATCCCAGCCGTAATCGCAGGGGTAGCTACATGGAAAATTGCTACAGCTGCTGTCGGTAGTGTAGGACTCGTTTTTGCTACTGGAGCAGGCCTAGGATATCTAGCCAACCGTCCATAGGTAAGAACGATGAAAAATAAACGCATATTCCACATCATCACGGTATCTACTTTACTTTTTTCTAGAATCTTTTTAGCAGTTCTACAAATCTTACACGACCTTCACTATCTCACACTCCCTTTTGAAACTTACGGAGTGAGTGACTTACTTTCTGGGATTCTTGTTATTTGGATCCTCATCATTGCATATCGGGGAATCAGAAAGGAGAAAAGCAATGAACAATTTACAACTTTTAACAACTGAAGAATTAGAAAACACCAAGGGTGGTGTTGGCCTAGCTGAAATCGTTGCGATTTCAGGAGTTGCAAACTTTTTTGTATCCGTCTTTAATGCAGGATATAAATTCGGAGCTGACTTGGCCCGACGCCATTAAAAAGAAAACAGTTGAAATAATTTTCAACTGTTTTTCTATTTGACCTCGTGCTTTTCTTTTATTTTCAGATTGATCAGAGATAGAAAAAGGCTAGTCCTCATTTGCTCTTACTTCACATCTTTGAGCGAGCAACTATTGACGACTCCTCTTTTTATGACTGGCAATAGATCGAAATAGCTTTGGCGACAAAAGTTGCTGTCCCAGTGCCACCTGCCTGATCAATAAAAGTTGTAAAGCGATTATCCTCTGTGTACATCTGCCCTAATCCCGCAAGAATCGTTCGGTTACACGGATAAAAGTGTTCGCTAATATAGTCCTGCAAGACCTTGACTTGATTTGAGCTTCTTGCACACTCGCTTCTCCATGGCGCAACGCCCCAAAAGCTTGCATGATTTCAGTCATTTCCTTAGTAACAGCAGGAAAAGCAGTTTCTCCCTTGGCCTCAAAAGTCTGGTAAGCCTCTGTTTGCCCCCATCTAGCCTGGGCTTCCTGCTGGAATTCCTCCAAGGTTTTTTGATCGAATGCTTCAAATGACATTTCTTCTTCCTCCATTTGTAAGGCTTTGGCATGAGAAATGATTGCCTCTAGGCGGGACTTTTTCAACTCCAAGAGCTGAATCTGGTCCTTCAACGCCTGGGCTTTATCATATCCATCCTGACTTACAAGTTCCTTAATTTGTTTTAGAGGGAAGTCCAACTCACGATAGAGCAAAATTTCCTGCAAACGGATGATCGCATCGCGATTATAGTAACGATAGCCGTTTTCAGCAACCATTGACGGCTTCAGCAAATCAATCTCATCATAATAATGAAGGGTGCGCACACTGACCCCGGACAACTGGCTGACTTCTTTTACAGATTTCATTGGAACTCCTCTCTGATAAACAGTATAAGCTATGACGTGACGTGAGAGTCAAGGGAGAAAATCAACTTTTTTCAAGAAATATCTAAAAAGTCTTCAAGGGAACACCTTGAAGAACTTTTTAACTTTATTTCGTTACGATATTTACAAGCTTGTTAGGTACACTAATCACTTTCACGATGTCCTTGCCATCGATCTCGGCCTTAACTTTTTCGTCAGCCAGAGCGACTTCTTGCAATTCTTCGCGAGAAAGGTCTTTTGCGACCATGAGTTTAGCACGGACTTTTCCTTTGATTTGGACGACGATTTCGATTTCGTCTTCAACCAATTTGCTTTCGTCCCATGTTGGCCAAGCTACATAAGAGATAGACTCACCTGTTGCTGCCACTGTTTGCCAGAGTTCTTCTGCCAAGTGAGGGGCAAATGGGGCAATCAATTGGATAAAGCCTTTAGCATAATCCACATAGAGTTTGTCTTCCTTATTCGCCGCATTGACAAAGACCATGAGCTGGGCAATGGCTGTGTTGAACTCATTGACTCGATTTGCTCAGTGACAGATTTAACAGTTTCGTTGTAAACCTTGTCTAGAGCGCCATTGTTCTCCGCAACGATTTCTTTGCTTGTAATCAAACGGTAAACACGGTCGAGGAACTTACGGCTTCCTTCCAGACCTTCTTCTGACCAAGCGATTGAAGCGTCAAGTGGTCCCATGAACATTTCATAGACACGAAGGGTATCGGCACCGTATTGTTCCACCACATCGTCTGGGTTCACCACGTTCTTGAGGGATTTAGACATCTTGGCTGGTGCTTGCTCCAATTCTTCCCCTGTTTCCACATGGAAGAAGGATCCGTCACGTTTTTCAACCTTATCAGTCGCCACAAGAGCACCACGGTGGTCACGGTAGCTGGTTCCCAAGATCATTCCCTGGTTAAAGAGTTTTTGGAATGGTTCTTTGGTTGGAACGACACCGATATCATAGAGGAATTTGTGCCAGAAACGAGCGTAAAGCAAGTGAAGCACGGCGTGCTCTGCACCACCCACGTAAATATCTACTGGCAACCATTGTTTGAGGAGATCCTCATCAGCCAATTTTTCTGTGTTATGTGGATCGATATAGCGGAGGTAGTACCAGCTTGAACCTGCCCATTGCGGCATGGTATTGGTTTCACGACGACCTTTGATACCATCTTCACGAGTCACTTCCAGCCAGTCGGTCAAGTTAGCCAATGGACTTTCCCCAGTACCTGAAGGGCGGATGTCCTTAGTAACTGGCAAGACAAGTGGCAAATCACTTTCTGGAACAGCTGTTGAAGTCCCATCTTCCCAATGAATGATTGGGATTGGTTCACCCCAGTAACGTTGACGGCTAAAGAGCCAGTCGCGGAGACGGTAGGTTACTTTCTCCTGACCACAGCCTGTTTCTTCCAACCAAGCGACAATCTTGGCAATAGCATCTTCTTTGTTCAGTCCATCAAGGAAGTCTGAATTAACGTGAAGTCCATCTTCAGTATAGGCAGCTTCTGCTACATTTCCACCTTCCAGCACTTCTACGATTGGAAGACCAAACTGGTTAGCAAATTCCCAGTCACGCTCATCATGGGCAGGTACGGCCATAACGGCACCTGTTCCATAGCTAGAAAGAACATAGTCGGCAATCCAGATTGGAATTTCTTTGCCGTTTACAGGGTTGATAGCATAAGCACCAGTCCAAACCCCTGTTTTTTCCTTAGCAAGGTCAGTACGAGCTAAGTCTGATTTAAGGCTAGCTTGGTGTTTATAGTCAGCCACAGCTTGAGCCTGCTCTGGGCTTGTAATAGCGTCAACCAAGTCATGCTCAGGAGCCAAAACAGTGAAAGTCGCACCAAAAAGGGTGTCAGGGCGAGTGGTAAAGACGGTGAATTCCTTGTCAGTCCCTTTCACTTTGAAGGTGACATTGGCACCAGTTGATTTCCCAATCCAGTTGCGTTGCATGTCCTTGATAGACTCTGGCCAGTCCAGGTCATCCAAGTCATTGAGCAAACGCTCTGCATAGGCCGTGATTTTGAGCATCCATTGGCGCATTGGTTTGCGAACAACTGGATAGCCTCCACGCTCAGATGTTCCGTCCGGAAGGACTTCTTCATTGGCGATAGCTGTTCCTAGTTCCTCAACCCAGTTTACTGGCACTTCAGCTTCATAAGCCAAGCCTTTTTCGTAAAGCTTGGTGAAGATCCATTGCGTCCACTTGTAGTAGTTCGGATCTGTCGTATTGACTTCACGATCCCAGTCGTAAGAGAAGCCAAGGGCATTGATTTGGCGTTTGAAGTTGGCAATGTTTTCCGCTGTGAATTCCGCTGGGTCATTCCCTGTATCCATAGCGTATTGCTCAGCAGGCAAACCAAAAGCATCCCATCCCATTGGGTGAAGGACATTGTAGCCTTGCGCACGTTTGAAACGGCTAAGGATATCTGTTGCCGTATAACCTTCTGGGTGTCCTACGTGAAGACCTGCTCCTGAAGGGTAAGGGAACATGTCCAATGCATAAAACTTAGGTTTTGATGTGTCAGTTCCTGTCTTAAAGGTGTGATGGTCAGCCCAGTGTTTCTGCCACTTAGGCTCGATTTCTTTATGATTGTAAAAACTCATGCTGTCTCTCCAATTTTCGTGATGCTCCTATTATACCATTTTTAGGGGATTTTTAAAGGTTCTATCCATCAAAAAGAGGCTGGGACAAAAGTCCTAGCCTCTCAATTGTCTTTGGATTATCGAGCAAGACGCAGTGGTTGAGTGGGCTCTACTACGCTGATTTCATCAGCTTTTACAGCCCTACTCAACTGTGCGGAGGTGGGACGACGAAATCGAATTCTAACGAATGACCGATTTCTGTCCCACTCTCTTCCCTGTTCAATATACAATCGCTCTTAAACTCCTAGTCTTCTACGTGACTTTCTAGTTCTTTTTGAGCTTTCTTATTGGATTCTTCTTTTTCTTTCTTCCATTGTTCACGCGCTTCATCGTACTCCTTGGTTGTCAAAACTTTGTCTTGCAATTCCAAGTACTTGTAGTTGAAGGTTTGACCCTTGTGTCCTGTCCAAGCAAAGGCAGCTGTGTATGGAACTGTCTTACGAACACCTGGAGAGGCCCCATCTGAATGAATCGGGATCAAGAGAGCACTATCTGTCAACCAAGCCTGAGCTTTAGCATATTTCTTATAGCGTTCGTTGACATCTTTTGTTTCATTGTGTGCATCTTCAATCAATTGATCGTATTCATCAAAACCAGCTTCTTTAGCAGCTGCGTTATTCGTTCCCGCATCAAATCCGAAGTAAGAATTTGCATTTTCACCATTCTTAGAGTTTGTGATATCTAGGTAAGAAGATGGATCCGTATAGTCTGGTCCCCAACCCAAGTTGTTGTTCAAATCCCAGTCTTGTTGAGAAGCATTTCAGCAAAGTAGGTCACTCGTTGAAGATCATCCTCAGATACCATATTCAAGTCGATGACAACATTTTCTGCTCCAAGTGTAGATTCGATCGACTGTTTAAAGGATTGGGCTTGCTTGACTCCTTCTGTATAGGTTGATGAAACAGGAAGGTCCAAATGAATCGGGAACTCTACCCCTTGGGCCTGAAGAGCTTCTTTAGCCTTAGCAAACTCTTCCTTGGCCTTGGTTGGATTGTAAAGGGTATCTTTTCCATCTTCGATAGAGACACCTTTCCATTCATCACCATATTCTGCTAGGTTTTTCTCTACAGATTCACCGAAATCTTTGCCATCAATTTGAACAAAGTTTGGAGGAGTGAAGGTGTTGCGGATGACCTTGTCTGCAGATGCTTCCCCGTTGGCTTGCGCTACATAGGACCGGCGATTAAAGGCAAACATAATGGCTTGACGGAAGTCTTTATTTAAGATTGCTTTCTTGGTTGAGCTCTTTGAGCATCTGTCGTTTTCGTCGTAATCTCATAAGCTTGACGGTCAATATTGAAGGACAAGTTATAAGTAGAGGATCCTTGGTCACTGAAGACGATGTCATCTTTGTGTTTCTTCTCTACACTCTTATAGTTGGAACCATTTGGGAAGACACGGGCAACGGTAAAGTCTCCGTTATCAAATCCACGGATCAAAGATTCTGAATCCTGTCCATCATAATAGGTCAGCTTAACCTTAGAAATTTTTACATTATCAGCATCCCAATAGGTTGGGTTCTTTTCAAGCGTCACAACAGATTTAGATGTGATGGCTTTGATCAAATAAGGACCACAATAAAGAATACTAGAAGGGTTCGTGCCTTGACCGTAGTCATCTCCCTTAGAATCTAAGAATTCTTTATTAACTGGCATCAAAATGCCCATGGTGGTTTTTGAATTCCAGAAACTTTCTGGTTGGTTCAAGGTGTATTGAACCGTATAGTCATCGACAGCTTTGATACCAACTGTTGAGAAGTCTTTGGTTTTCCCTGAGACATAATCATCCAACCCCTTAATGGATTGTTGCACGAGATAGAGGGCCGAAGACTTCTTGTCCGCTGCGTGCTGAAGCCCCGTTACAAAGTCTTGGGCCTTGACTTCCCCATACTCTTCTCCTTCAGCAGTCAGCCATTTGACCCCTTTACGAAGTTTATAGGTATAGGTCAGACCATCTTTTGAAACAGTCCAATCCTTAGCAAGAGATGGAATTAAGTTGCCGTATTTGTCAACTTCTAACAAACCATCCACAGCATTACCTGTAAATTCTGAAGTTGACCGTTTATTAGAGAGTGAATAATCCAAAGTATCCGGATCTTGAGTATAGACATAACTAAAGACCTGGTTGTCCGAACTTGAAGATTTCCCTCCTTGTGAGCAGGCTACCAGTGCGCTTACAGACAAAAGCAGAGCGCCGGTGGCTAAGAGTAGCTTCCCTTTTTTCATATGGATCACCTCTGTAAAAAATTATTGCTATCATAATAAATTATAGCACTTTTTAGAAAAATGTAAACGCTTAACTGTATAATATTTCAAAACTTAAGACATAATCATGATTTTTGACTGGATACAAAAAAGCAGTGCCTACTGCTTTTTTGTGATGATGGATCATTAGCCCTGCTGTGACCTCCTCTTACTTAAATCCCACTGACCAGGAGGGATAAGAGGGTAAGGAAGCTATTCCAAGAGGCATGCTGTAAGATGGACCAGTAAATCGATTTGGTATAGCGCAAGACCGCACAAAATAGCAAGCCCGGTACTAAATAGATGATAAAGCTAGGCAAATCCCAGCCATGCTGCCAGACATGCGAGAGGCTGAACAAGGAGGCCGAAACAAGCATATCCAGCTTATACTTCTGATAAGGTGCCAAAGCCGTCATGACCAAATCACGAAAAACTAGCTCTTCCACAATGGGAGCCAGCAAGCAGGCATAGACATAACGTACCAACACCAAGGCCCAGCCTGACAAATCACTAGATATTTCTGCAAGGGCTATGGAGTTCTTAGTGGGCGGAAATACCGCTGCAGAAAACATATCCCATAAAAAGTGAGCAAGAAAAACAAGCACAAAAACCGCAAAATAAGAAGCTTTAAAAGTAAATTTCCCGTACAAGTCCCAACGACGACTCTTTACCAAGAGCGTCACGGCTAACCCCCCAATCAATCCAATCAACAAGAGGAGCAAGCCATAGTAAGAGGCATCCGATAGGTGGCCCACTAAATCCGTTGGGAGCCCCTCGTTAAAAAGCGCAAAATTGATGCAGAGAATCCCTAGTGTCGCGAGTTGAAACGGTCTGTCTGTCTTTCTCATTGCATTCACCTTTCTACCTTACTTTCTTTTTCTACTAAATATTGGGGCAATTTGCATCAGCCAGCTAAAGCTGCCACCCGAAGGAGACATTCCTTGATTTCCCCACCCAGGGTAAATTCCAGAGGTCCCCCATCCACCGCCACCATATGTGAGTTCAGGACTTCTGGTCGGACGGATCATTCCTCCAACAGTTTGTTCGAGGTCATTTGTCGTTAATTCTGTTTCTGCATAGATTTTCATTATTTTCTCCTATTCTTTCTATCTAGATTTCAAAACATCATGATCAAGGTCGCTATCATGTCTTAAATACGAGCGAGCGGTGGTCGCTTCACAAAGCCAGGACGTCCAATCTCAATCTTATCTGACTGACCCGAGCTAAGACTTGGGTGAGAACCCCCACCTCCTACAATCTGTGCCAATTCTTTTTGACTACATTCTGTCATTTCATTTCCTCCAATTTGTATTTGTAACGCTACCTCCTGAGTCTATCAAAAATCGGCGTATTTGCCTTTGATTCTTCTATACGGTTGCATTTTTCAGCTATGTGGGCGGATAATCTCTTAATTCAGAAGTATACATCTCCAAATTAAACGAAAACGGACGAGCATCAAAAAAACCATCGCCAAAAGACGATGGTTTCTATATTTCTTTGATTAGCCTAAGGACTTGACATAAGCATCAACTGCTACAATGGCTTGGGCAATATCAGATGCTTGGACCTTGAATGGCATTTGATGGATGGTTTCTCCTTCAATGGTTGCTTGTTGGCCAACCTTGAGAAGATCTTCGTAGCTTGCATTTTCAAGATGCATTTCTTTCAGAGTCGTTGGCATACCGATTTGTTGATAGAAACGAATGTATTTGTTCAATTCCTCTTTTGGTCGGTTTTCCAAGAACAATTGAACCAAGGTTCCATAGGCTACTTTTTCACCGTGAGTCAAATGATGGATGTCCCCAGTGAGGGCCGTAAATCCATTATGGATGGCGTGAGCCGCTGCCAAGCCACCACTTTCAAACCCAATCCCACTGAGAAGGGTATTGGCTTCGATGATGTTTTCAAGAGCAGGCGTTACCACTTTAGCTTCACAAGCAGCCATGGCTTGGAGACCATCAGCAAATAAGATTTCTTCACAACGTTGCGCAATCGCCACACCAGCTAGAGTTTGGTGTTTGCCTAACATGGTTTTTCCGTTGGCTTGCATCACCGCACGCGCTTCGACCCAAGTCGCTAGTCCATCTGCGATACCAGAAGCAAGCAAACGTTTTGGTGCTTGAGAGATGACTTTACTATCTACCAAGACCAATTCTGGGTTTTTAGAATAGAAGATATAGCGAGCAAAGGCACCTTCATCCGTATAAATAACAGACAAGGCTGAAACCGGGGCATCTGTAGAGGCAATAGTCGGAGCAATGACGACTGGTGATTTTAGAAGATCGGCAATGGCTTTTGCACTGTCGATGGTCTTTCCTCCACCAAGTCCGATGACTAAGTCACAGCCATTTTCTTCTGCCAGACTGACCACACGATTGATTTCATTATCAGAAGCTTCACCGTTGAAGAACACTGGCAAGACTGTAAAGCCATACCGAAGGAGATACTTTTCAAACGTTCCCCTACGATATCATAGACTACTGAATCACAGAGTAAAACGGGATGACTCCCCAGTTCTAAAATAGGTTTTGCATTTTCAAATAAAGCATTTTCACCTTGAATGTAACGGGATGGGCTTGCAAAATTTCTCATACACTCCTCCTTTATCAAATTGTATTCTTATGATGAACGGCTGACCAATCTGCCTCGAAGTCATCTACTGCTTTTGCAATAGAAGGCATTCCAAAAGCTGCTTCAAAGACATCTGCCCCTGCCGTAATTGCTTGTGTTCCTTCTTTAAATGCTCGATTAACTTGAGCCACATTTTTAAAGGAAGCTGCTAGAATTTTGCTTGATGAATGATTACGCTCTATGGCACTCGCTAACTGAGAAATAACCTGAGCTGAATCAATGTTTAAGTTTTCCATACGATTGTAATAAGGTGCTAAATAGTCGGCTCCTGCTTCAATAGCTAACAGTCCTTGAAAAACAGTATAGATTGCTGTTGCAGTAATTTTGTAACCCTCTGCTTTTAACACTTTAATTGCAGCAAGTCCTTCAGGTGTTACTGGAACTTTAATATAGGTATTTTCATCGCATTGTTCTCGAATTTCGGCCGCATCTTTTAAAATTCCTTCATAATCTTTTGCGACAACTTGAACATGGATGGAAGGAGATCCTCCGATGATTTCCCGCACCTTATGGATACGATCAAAAAAATCAATGTTCCCTTCTTTTTTAGCAATTGTTGGGTTCGAAGTTACCCCAGCAAGGGGTAACACTCGTGCCCATTTTTTTATCTCATCTAAATTTAAAGTATCAAGCATAAATTCCATATACATACCTCTTTACTATAGAGTATGCTCTGTCCGTCCAATAATATCATCTTGTGTTGCTCTTGATAGTACATTGAAGAAGGCTGAGTAGCCAGCAACACGTACAATTAAGTCACGGTGTTTTTCCGGATGTTTTTGAGCATCTAACAACGTTTCTCTAGAAACCACATTGTATTGAATATGGTATCCATGTAGACGATTAAAGAACGTACGGAGTAAAGCAATAAGTTTTAATTTATCTTCTTCTTTGGCTAAAGTTTGTGGGTTTACTTTGGTTCAGTAAAACACCACCAACAATTTCATCTGTTGGCAATTTAGAGACAGATTTTAGAACAGATGTTGGGCCATGTTGGTCCATATTGTGGGATGGAGAGCATCCTTCTGCAAGTGGAGTCCCGGCATTACGACCGTCCGGAGTAGCTAATGTTCCACGACCTTGTCCTACATTGGCTGAAATAGAAGATGTACCTGAGTAACGAATTCCTCCGATTGGCCCACGTCCATATCGAGTATTTGGATATTTAGCAATTTCATCCACATAAATATCGTATGCTTCTCGAACTAAGCTGTCCGCATAGTCATCATCGTTTCCATACTTCGGTGCATCATGGATAAGCATCTCTTGGATTTCTTTTCCACGTTCGCCCTCGTAATCGGTTTCCAGAGCATGCCATAGCTCTTGTGGCGTTAAGCGTCCTTCTTCGAATACCAGTTTCTTGATTGCTGCAAGTGAATCGGATAAGTTTGCAATACCCACTTGTAAACCAGAAATATAATCGTAGACAGCTCCACCTTCTTTTAGGTGTTTTCCACGTCCAATACAGTCATCTGTCAAAGCTGAACAGAGGATATCTGGCACTTCTCTTTCAAGAGATAGGTCGATAGAGTTTTCTACGATCACACTCATGCGGGTTAAGTGGCGCAAAGTCTTGTCCCAAGCAGTTTGTAATTCATCGAAGCTCTTCATGTCTTTAAAATGACCAAAGCTTGGTGCAAAGCGCTTGCCAGAAGCAGGATCGATTCCGTCATTCATCGTAATGAGCAAAACTTTAGGGAAGTTCATATAACTCATACCTGTACAGCGATATCCCCATTTACCTGGAACAGCTGTTTCTACACAACCAATTGCACTGTAATCATAAGCATCTTCTTCAAGAACACCTTTTGAAATAAAGGATGGAATAATAATCTCATCATTATTGAAAGCGGGCATACCAAATCCGAGCTTCATAACTTCAATACATTCGTTCATGAAGCGGGCATCCAGACCAGCATGATAACGAACAGTTAAGTTTGGTTGAGGAAGGTGAGTTTGAGCAACTGATTTCAACACCAAATAAGACAATGGGTTGACGGCATCTTTCTTATCACGTGTTTGACCACCAATCGTAACGTTTTGATAAAGCGGACTACCTGCAGATGAGAAGGTATGTGCTTGACTACGTACTTTGTTAATTGTAATAGTCTTGATCCAAAGGTTGGTCAAGCGTTCAACAATACTCTCTTCAGTTTCCCGTCCACTTTCCAAATCAGCTTTAACATATGGATACATATATTGGTCAAAACGTCCATATGAAAGTGAGTGACCATTTGATTCAATTTGAAGAATACATTGGATAAACCAAACAGACTGAACAGCCTCTGCAAATGTACTTGCAGGCTCATATGGAACTTTTGAGCAAATCTCTGCAATTTCAAGCAATTCCTTCTTGCGTTCAGGAGTTGCTGTTTCAGCAAGTTGTTTAGCTAATTCTACAAATCGTTGGGCATAAGCCTTCACTGCATCAACTACGATAAAGATAGAATCGTAAAAATGGTACTTATCAATGCTAGCTGGATCCGTTAGATCTAGGGCTGCTTTAGCTTGGCGAGCTCTTTCTTCAAAACCTTTCAAGCCATATTGCAATAATTTTTGATAATTGACTGCTAAGTGGGCATCTCCTGAATTCATCTTACCTTCCATACCGAAGAATCCTGTTTCCATATAGACAGATACTTCTTCAGGTAGAAGAGCTCCAGCTCTTGCACGTAAGTTATTATTTTCCCAGAACGGTGCTATACTACGGAGCTGTTCTTTCGTTTCTTCCGTAATATAGAAGACATCACCATCCCGCTTTTCAAAAAGATCCAATTCCTTCAGAACGAACTCTAAAGTATATTCTGGGAAAATTGGAGCATCTTTATTAGAGGATGCTTGGTTTCCAGCAATCATGGATTCATCCTCAATATAGATTGTCATATTTCAAGAATCTCTTTCAACATATAGGCACGTTTAAGAACATTTGGTTGTTCCTTATAACGATCATATGCCTTAGTTGCAAGAACAGCACGTTCAGCATCGATGTAAGGCTTCTTGTTTAAGACATCTTCACGATACTTATTCATGCGTTCAGTGAGGCTTCCAAAATATTCTGTTTTAATGCTTGTACTTGCTACTTCTACTTGTTTCATTTTTTCAAAACCTTTCTTTTGAAATTATTTTGTTTTCTTTCGTAACTATAGTAGCATTAAATTTTACGAATTTCAATGAATTATGGATTATACATATAAATTCTGTTCTAGTCGCACATCTGTGCATACATGATAAACGCACTATTTTTCAGCTTGTAATTCATTGTTATAGGCAAGATTATCTTGGAATTTGAAGAATGGGAAATATACGACAGTCGAGGTCGCAAGAACTAGCACTTGAACGAAAGCACCTTGCCAACCTCCAACCATAAATCCAGAAATAATGGCTGGTGTACTCCAAGGAAGAGTCACACCTGAGAATGGATGCATAAATCCAATAGCAATTGATGCATAAACAATTATTGCAGCCAAAATTGGAACCAAAATAAATGGAAGGAACATAACTGGGTTCATTACGATTGGAAATCCAAATACGACGGGTTCATTGACATTAAAGATTGCAGGAAATGCTGCAACTTTCCCCAAAGCTTTATACTGTTTTGACTTAGCAGCAAATAGCATGGCAACAACCAACCCAAAGGTTATACCTGATCCGGACAAAATAAGAAAGCTATCTAAAAATTGTTGGGTAACAATGTGGGCACCATTTTCAACAGATAAATTCCCAGCCGCCAACATTGATTTATTTGCATCTAGGTTAGAAAGTAGCAAGGCTGTTACTACACCGTTGACAACTGATTGGCCATGAACACCAAACCACCACAAGAATGAAATAAAGAAAGCAATCCCAATCGCTCCGTAAAGTGATCCTGTTAGACCTTGTAAAGGAACCTGAATAACATCATAAATCATTTCGATGAACGTACCGCCATTAGTCACAATTTTTGAAACGATATACACGACCATTGAAAGGAAGAAAATTACGAAAGCAGGAATCATCGCTTCAAATTGTTTGGCAATGGCTTGAGGTACTTGTTCTGGCATTTTTATAACAATGTGTCTTTGGATAAACACAGTATAAATTGCACCAACTACCAGACCAATAATAATGGCCCCGATAATCCCTTGACCACCAAACCATACTTTTGCAATGGCATCGCCAATCGGTTCTCCCTTAGCTGGTACATAAGAAGATTTTAACAAAATAAAGAATGAAGACAGGGACAAAACTCCCGCTGGCAAGGGTTCTACTCCACTGTTTAGCATAAGAATACCCAATGGAGAAGCAAGAAATTAAGCCCATGATAGCGAATGTTCCAGAATACACCTGCATAAAAGGTTCGATCCAATTATCCCCAAACACACTAGCAATGGCTTGATTAAGCCCTTCAAATGGTAATTGCCCAATAATTAAGAACAAACTACCAACTACTGTTAGTGGCAGTATTGCTAACATCCCATCTTTAAGAGCAATGATTCCTTTCATGTTTACAAATCGCATGATTGGAGCGATAATTTTCTGAGAATTAAAATTAGACATGAGAAGCCTCCTTATTTTTCTCCTAGCAATTCTAGGGCTAGGTTTAATACTTTCTTACCATCTAGCATTCCATAATCTGCCATAGGAATGACAGCAATAGGAATATGGTTTGCTTCACAAATTGCTTTTGATTTATCCAAAGTATAAGCTACTTGTGGCCCTAACAAAGCGACATCTATTTCTGGAGCAAAATCTGCTAATTTCGCTTGAGAATATGCTTCAATTTCAGCGTCAATGCCTAATTCCTGAGCTGCCACCTTCATATTATTTACCAACATCCCTGTTGAAAATCCTGCTGCACAAAACAATCCAATTTTCATTTTCTTTTTCCTCCTTATTGTTTCGCTGAAAGTTCTTTACGTAAGTCAATCATTTCTTTAATCAAGTTGATCTCTGTGATTGAAGTCATTAAGTGATCTTGTGAGTGCACAAACAAAGCTGTAATCTCTGTCTTTGTCCCACCTGCTTCTTGGGCTAAATTTTGTTTGCAAGTTATGCGCTTCTAGCAATGCTGCATCTGCTTTTGCAATTTCGCCTTCAGAAGATGTAAAATCACCCTCCTTAGCATATGATAAAGCTTGGTAAATATGCTGTTTAGCATCACCCGCATTTAAAATTAAGCCCATAATAATTTGGTCTGCAACAATTATTTCCATGTGCACTACACTCCTTTGTAAATCTAATGAAAGCGCTTTTTCTATTGTCAATATACCATTTATATTTTTGCCGGTCAATAAAAACTACAACATTTGATTATTGTTTTTGATTTTTGCACATTTGTGCTGTTCAACTCAAAAAAATAAGGACTGCATCCTTGCTGTCCTATTTTTTAGTAAATTGCTGATCACCATCTAATTCTAAAACTTTTAAGATCGTCGCTTCATCTGTGACTAAATGATTGATATAGTTGGCTTTTAAAACCGATAAAATTGCTTTTGCTTTTTGATCACCGTAGGCTAACGAGATGGTATTCGGAACCTTTCTCAATTCCTCCAATGTGATAGATATTGTTCTTTCCTGTAATTCAGGATAAACAGGGATACCTTCTCGATCAAAGAAACGACAGCAGACTTCTCCTACAGCATGTTCCGACTCCAATTTCTTAAAATCATTTGTTGTTAGCATATCAAACCACTGAGGATTCTTGCTATCTGCATAGCCACCAATCCCTACAGCCGCAACATCCAAACAACGCCAACTAGCTTTCAAGTCCTCGAAATACTTAGAAGATAAGATGCCTTCCGTTACCTCAGAATTTTCTTGAATGACACTCGCGTTTATAAAATGACATTCTCCATGAAATTTACTCGCCATACTGTAGATTAGAGTATTGACATGGTAGCGGGCATGGATATGACTTGGACCTCCAGCTAGGGGATAAAATTGAACACCATCCAAACGCTTAGTTCCAACTTGTTCCACCATTAATCTGAGAGACTTGCCCCATGAAAAACCAACTGTCATTCCATCTTCAATCAAATTTCGAAGCATGACAGCACTTGCTTGCGCTAGCCGCTTTTCAAGGCTTTCTCGTGGCTCATCAACTAGATTTGGTATAATCTCGATAGCTTTCAAGCCATATTTTTGTTTGATATAATTTTCTAAATGGAAGAGGCGAGTATCAAAATTTTCAATTTCAATTTTTACAACTCCCTCTTTTTTAGCCTCCGCTAACATTCTGCTGACAGTTGTACGGTAGATTCCAGTTTCTGCCGCGATCTGCGACTGACTTTTGTCTTCAACATAGTATAAATAGGCTAATTTTGCAAGTAACTTTTTCCGTTCATCTTTCAATTGGCGTCTCCTCCCTATACTAATGTCAAAATTGTTTGTGAGTTCTCCAGTTTTTCTTTTGCTTCTTGAGATAAGTTCTTATCCGTAATGACTCTAGAAACTTGTGAAAGTGCAAATCGTCTGACAGTCCCACATTTCTCAAATTTACTTGAATCTGTCAAGACAATCACTTCTTTAGAAACATCGGACATAGCTTGAACAACTTCACTTCTCATCATATCTTTCCCAGTAAAGCCAAGTTCATCATCATATCCATCAACCCCTACAAAAGCAAAGGGAACTCTAAACGAGCGAATTAATTCTTTCAAAAGCGGACCTACAGTCACTCTCGATTCTTTTTGAAACTCACCACCCAGTAATATGATTTTACAGGAATCATATTCCTGAATATAATCTGCAATAAAATAAGAATTTGTCACAATCTTGACATTCTTTTTTGTTTGGCAAATTTCTTCCGCTAGTAGGGCACACGTAGAGCCTGATTCAATCAGAACAGTGTCGTTATCCTTAATTAATTTAGCGGCCTCCCGGGCTATTCTTTCTTGGTATCATATTGAAAGGACAATCGAACATTGATATCATCTCCACTGTTTAAAACTGCATAGCCATGCTCCCTATGCAATAATCCTTTTGATTCCAGCTTATCCAAATCCTTTCGAATAGTTACCTTAGAGACTTGTAATTTCTCCGACAAGCTATTAACATCAATCTTTTCAAACTCCGATACTAATTTCAATATTTCATCTAAACGTTGCATTGTTTTTACCTCTTCTCTATTTTAGCAAATTTTCGAGTGAATTCAAAACAAAATAAACTTTCGTTCGTAATTGAATTAGTTTCTTAAATAATGTATAATAGACTTACTAGATTGATAGGAGAGCAAAATATGGAACAAAATCGTGGCATTATCTTTAACATCCAACACTTTAGTATCCATGATGGCCCTGGCATCCGAACTACTGTATTTCTAAAAGGATGTCCCCTGCGTTGTCCATGGTGCTCCAATCCTGAATCCCAGCGTGCAAATCCTGAAAAAATGTTAGATGCTGTTACTAAAAAGGAAACTGTCACGGGAGAAGAAAAAACAGTCACAGAAATCATAGATGATGTCTTAAAAGACGTTGACTTCTATGAAGAATCTGGTGGTGGCCTTACCCTGTCTGGTGGAGAAATCTTTGCTCAATTTGAATTTGCCAAATCTATCTTAAAAGCTGCGAAAGAAGTTGGACTTCATACTGCAATCGAAACGACAGCTTTTGTTGAACATGAAAAATTTGTCGATCTCATTCAGTATGTCGATTTTATTTATACAGACCTTAAACATTACAATACACTTAAACATAAGAGGGTTGTCGGAGTCAACAATCATCTGATTATTAAAAATATTCATTATGCCTTTGCTCAAAACAAAACAATCGTTTTACGTATTCCAGTCATTCCTAATTTCAATGACTCTTTAAACGATGCTGAAGAATTTGCTTCTCTTTTTAATTCTCTCAACATCGATGAAGTACAGCTTCTCCCATTTCACCAGTTTGGAGAAAACAAATACAAGCTTTTAGGACGTCGCTATGAAATGGAAGGAATAAAGGCTCTGCATCCGGAAGACTTATATGACTACCAGCAAGTTTTTTTAGATCATGACATTCACTGTTATTTCTAATACACTCAAAAATCCCCAAAGCTAGTTTCAGTCAGCTGAAACTTGGCTTCGGGGATTTTTAGTTTTTTCACGAGCAATCAAGGAAATCAATGAATTGCTTAACTGAAGTCGAGACTACCAAATAATTACACGATCCTCTGGTGCGCGCCACATGCCATCTCCTTCTTTGACATCAAAGGTTTCAAAGAATTCGTCAAAGTTTGGCAATTGGACATTGGTACGGAGTTTTCCTGGTGCGTGGACATCGACACTTGCGAGGAGTTGCATGTACTCTGTCCGAGCTTTCATGCGCCAGATGCGAGCAAAGTTGGTGAAGAATTCTTCTGCTGAGAAGTCTGCCTCTTTCTTCGCTGCTTCAAGGGCTGCAGCGATTCCTCCTAGGTCTGCCACGTTTTCAGAAACGGTCAATTTCCCGTTAATCTTAGCACCGTAAGAATCTTGACCTTCAAACTGATCGATAACCTTTTGCGTCCGAGCGGTAAAGGCTTCGTAATCTTCTGGCTTCCACCAGTCTTTCAAGCTACCGTGCTCGTCAAAGGAAGCACCATTGGTGTCAAAGGCGTGGGAGATTTCATGGGCAATGACTGCACCGATTCCACCGTAGTTAGCTGATGATGATTGGTGAAGGTCATAGAAAGGTGCCTGTAAAATCGCTGCTGGGAAGACGATTTGGTTTTGTTGCGGATCATAGTAGGCATTGACCATATTAGCTGGCATATGCCATTCGCTCCGATCGACTGGTTGGTTCCACTTGCTCCAGACATGGGCAATCGAAATTTGCGCCAATTTTTGAGCATTTTCCACCAAGGTCTTGCTCTCGTCGATGATCTTCTTAGCATACGTTTCTGGTAATTTTTCAGGGTAGCCGATATGTGGTGTGATGACATTGAGTTTGACAATGGCTTTTTCGCGGGTTTCAGGAGCGAGCCAGTCTGCTTTTTCCAGACGATCCTTGTAAACTTCAATCATGGTCGCTACTTTATGCTCCACGTCTGCTTTTGCTTCTGGTGAGAATTTTTCACCTGCATACCAGAGTCCAAGCGCTTGGCTATAAGGGCCTTCTGCCAAAGCCAAAGCTGCTTTTTCTTTTGGACGAGCTTCTGGCGTCCCTGTAATCGTACGGCTATACTCACCAGATAAGACACGGATTTCTTCAGTCAAGAAAGATGTCCAAGAAAGAGCTGCACCGAGTTTCAACTTGGCATGAAGGGCTTCCCAGTTGGCTGCTGAGTAGTATTTTGGCGCAAATTCCTTCCAGAAACGCTCTTCCGGCACGATGATTTTATCTGGTGTTTGTCCGATTACTTCTGTAAAGAAGGTATCGAGTGGCAATTCTGGAACTAAGGCTTTGAATTCTTCCCACTCATATGGATGGTAGAGTTTGTTGTACTCAGATTTTTCTTCATTTGACAAGACATATTTGGCCAATTCTGCATCTGCTGCAATGACTTTATCCAGGATGTCTTTGATTTCTGCCTCTGAGAATTCAAATTTTGGCAAGAGTTTTTCCATCATCTGACGCCAGATAGCCAGTAACTCTGGGCCTTTTTCGTTGCCTTCTTCATAGTAGGTCGTATCCGGCAAGATAAGAGCAAGAGATTCTCCCCACAAGACATTCATTTGGGCATTCATAAAGTCTGGTGACACGCTAAATGGCATGAGATTTGGTTTACCAGCTAGCTCATAGGTACCCAACTTGCTTGTATAGTCTTCAAAGGAAGATAAGGCCTTGATTTCGTTGATCAAGGGCATTACTGGGGCAACACCAGCTACTTCCCGTGCATCAAAATCTGCCACCATTTTGTGGTATTTGACAAAATTTTGCAGAATACTGTCTTCTGGCAATTCTTCTCCTCTTTGCCATTTTCCAGTAATATCCAACATCAAGTTTTCGATATCTTGGATCAAGTCCATAAAACCACCGGTTGACGGTTTATCATCAGGTATGACTGCTGTCTCAGCCCATTTCCCGTTGACGTAATCATAAAAATCATCTTGTAAACGTACCATGATCTTCTCGCTTTCATTCTTTTCTATTAACCTTATCAAAAATAGGTCTATTTTTCAATGATTACTGGCGAGTTAATCTAAATTATTTTTAAAATTAACTTGACTTAATTTTTTCATTCATGTATATTAATGATAAAGGAGCAAAATCATGATTCAAATTGAACATCTCAGTGTTGCTTACCAGCAAACACTGGCCTTGGAGGATCTTTCCCTCACCATCCAGGGTCCAACCATCCTAGGCATTCTTGGACCCAACGGAGCTGGAAAATCAACCCTGATCAAGGCCATGCTAGGACTTCTCCCTCATGTGGGAAAGGTCCTGCTCGATCAAAAATATCTCGGCCAAGCTCTTCAACGGGTGGCCTACGTCGAACAAAAGACAGCTATTGATTTCCACTTCCCCATCACGGTGCGGGAGTGTGTCTCACTAGGACTCTATCCCATCTTTCGATCTTCAAGAGAAAAAGTAAAGAGGATCGCCAAAAGGTGGAAAATGCCTTGAAACTTGTCAATCTCCTTGATCTAGCAGATCGTCAGATTGGCCAGCTTTCGGGAGGGCAATTCCAACGGGTTCTGATCGCCCGCTGCTTGGTTCAAGAAGCAGAGGTCATCTTTTTGGATGAGCCCTTTGCTGGGATTGACTCCGTTAGCGAAGACATCATCATGCAGACACTCCAAACCTTGAAAAAGGAAGGCAAGACCATCCTGATTGTTCATCACGATCTGAGCAAGGTCCCAGCTTATTTTGACCAGATCCTGCTCCTTCATCGCAAACTGATTGCTTTTGGGAAAACAGAAGAAACCTTTACCAAAGAGAATCTTCACGTAGCCTACGGTCATGAACTTTTTATAGGAGGTGAAATCAGATGATTGCAGAATTTATCGATGGATTACAACAATTTCATTTCCTCCAAAACGCTCTCATTACAGCTATTGCCATCGGGATCGTCGCTGGTGCAGTCGGATGTTTCATCATTTTGCGAGGCATGTCTCTCATGGGAGATGCCATCTCACACGCGGTCCTTCCAGGTGTGGCCCTTTCCTTTATCCTGGGCATCAATTTCTTTATTGGCGCCATTGTCTTCGGGCTTTTAGCTTCCATCCTGATCACCTATATCAAGAGCAACTCCATCATCAAGAGCGACACTGCAATTGGGATTACCTTTTCTTCTTTCCTCGCCTTAGGAGTCATTCTGATCGGAGTCGCTAAAAGTTCCACCGACCTTTTCCACATCCTCTTTGGGAATATTTTGGCCGTGCAAGACCAGGATATGTGGATGACCATCGGTATTGGGGTGGCGGTCTTGCTGGTGATTTGCTTGCTCTTTCGACCCTTACTGCTCACATCTTTTGATCCTGTTCTGGCTCAATCCATGGGCGTCCGGGTCAAGGTCTATCACTACCTTCTCATGGTGCTCTTGACCTTGGTTTCTGTCACTGCTATGCAGAGTGTCGGGACCATTCTCATCGTCGCCATGCTCATCACACCCGCTGCGACGGCCTATCTCTATGCCAATAGTCTCTGGTCCATGATGCTCCTTTCATCCGGATTAGGTGCTCTTGCATCCATCCTAGGACTCTTTATTGGCTATAGCTTCAACATCGCCGTTGGGTCTTGTATTGTCCTCACTTCTGCAATATTCTTTCTCATCAGCTTCTTTATCGCTCCTAAGCAGAGAAAGAACAAGTACGCTCTTTCGCCTCATTAAAGGAGAAACACATGAAAAAAATCGCTTCTGTCCTCGCCCTCTTTGTGGCACTCTTATTTGGTCTTATGGCCTGTAGCAAAGGCTCTTCTTCCAAGTCCTCATCCGATAAATTGAAGGTGGTTACCACCAACTCCATCCTCGCAGATATGACCAAAAATATCGCTGGGGATAAAATCGAGCTCCACAGTATTGTCCCTGTCGGTCAAGATCCCCACGAGTACGAACCACTCCCAGAAGATGTCAAAAAAACTTCACAAGCCGACCTGATCTTCTACAATGGGATCAACCTCGAAACGGGTGGCAATGCTTGGTTTACTAAATTGGTCAAAAATGCCAATAAAGTAGAAAACAAGGACTATTTCGCTGCCAGCGATGGCGTAGAGGTCATCTACCTGGAAGGCCAAAACCAAGCTGGAAAAAGAAGACCCTCACGCTTGGCTCAATCTCGAAAAATGGAATCATCTACGCTAAAAACATTGCCAAACAATTGATCGCCAAAGATCCAAAAAAACAAGGACTTCTACGAAAAAAATCTAGCAGCCTATACTGAAAAAAACTCAGTAAGCTAGACCAAGAAGCCAAGCAAGCATTCAAAAACATCCCAGAGGATAAGAAAATGATCGTGACCAGTGAAGGCTGCTTCAAGTACTTCTCCAAAGCCTACGGCGTCCCATCTGCCTATATCTGGGAAATCAACACTGAAGAAGAAGGGACACCCGAACAAATCAAAACGCTAGTAGAGAAATTGCGTCAAACTAAGGTACCGTCCCTCTTTGTCGAATCCAGTGTCGATGAGCGTCCTATGAAAACTGTGTCTAAGGATACCAATATCCCTATCTTTGCAAAGATCTTCACTGACTCGATTGCCAAAGAAGGGGAAGAAGGCGACAGCTACTACAGCATGATGAAATGGAATTTAGAGAAAATCGCAGAAGGTTTGAACAAATAAGGTTTCAAACTCATTAGATTCTCAAACAAATCAGTGGCTCTTCCCCTTTCATTGATGTACAATGAAAAGAAAAAAGGAGTCTTTTCTATGACAACATTTTTAGGAAACCCTATTACCTTTACCGGATCTCAACTTCAAGTTGGCGATACTGCTCATGACTTTTCACTGACCACACCTAACTTGGAGGAAAAATCTTTGGCTGATTTTGCTGGCAAGAAAAAAGTCCTCAGTGTGATCCCATCCATTGACACAGGTATCTGTTCCACCCAAACACGTCACTTCAACCAAGCCCTATCTGACCTGGAAGATACTGTAGTCTTAACCGTCTCTGTCGATCTTCCTTTCGCCCAAGGCAAATGGTGTGCTGCAGAAGGGATCGAAAATGCCATCATGCTTTCAGACTACTTCGACCATTCTTTTGGAAAAGCCTATGGCCTCTTGATCAATGAATGGCACTTGCTCGCACGCGCTGTCTTGGTCTTAGATGCGGATAACAAGGTCACTTACGTTGAATACCTAGACAATATCAACAGTGAACCAAATTACGAGGCGGCAATCGAAGCCGTCAAAGCACTTGGATAATAAAAAGAGGTCTAGGACCTCTTTTTCATTGCTATAAAATTCGTTCAGAGACTTTCCTTAGGTGAGTTTCTGAGAGGCCTTTGTCTTCAATCCGAAAGAGGACTACTATAAAATCCGATGGAGGCCATTCTGGAGGAGGACTCGCCAGCGTAAGCGTGGGATGCCTCTGAGGAAACTCCGCACGCGCTTTGCTACCTGTTGCTTGTAGCTCTTGCCTCCTTGTGCAAAGGTTCCCTTCCGACTCCAATAGCCCTGCTCTCCGCGGTCATTCTTCGGAGCTAGATAGCGAACACCTTGCTGATAGAGCACCTTCTTGCGAAAAGCTGGATCCCACGGTTTAACGGGATCGATATCCAAGTCCTTATGGGTTCTGCCTCTAGCTAAGCCATAGTTGAAACTGGCTCCATTGACAATGCCATTTTCAGAAATCTGATACGGATCCACTTCGTTGAGAAAGTGGCCACCCAGATCCAGGATATACTCTGTATGAAAGTTGAGCAAGACCTTGAAATTCAACTGGGCCTGAGCACGAGATGGGAAAGCAAGTTGGCCGTCTTGATCCACATAAACCTTATTGTGGAGACGAGCTGCTGCATAAGCATCGATTTTGATCCCTTTTGTCTCCTGCAAGTAAGCTTGTAGCGCCTCTTCGTCAGTCTGCCCTGCTCTGGCATAATTCTCCCGAATCCACTGGGCCTGGTAGGCAGAGAGCAGGTATCGGAACTGGTGGATCTGGCGTTTAAGAGCTGGTCTCCCTCTTTGCTAGCTAATGGTTCCTGAGCAAATGCTACTTGAACCACTCTTGAAAAAGAGGACCAAAAAGACGAATGAGGCGGGCAATCTGGCCAGAACCGCTTCAGTAAGAAGGCGGTCTCCTCACGGGTTCCCGATAAATCCCGTGGCATGAGACAGAGGTGCATGACCCCTCTTAAGAGGGCCTGGGCACGACCTGCCGTCAACCCTTGCAGTTCTCTCTGCCACATCTCTTGGAAAAGAGGGCTGGCAAAGACGAAGACAGAGCGGTAATAGTCTTGCCTTTTTGCTTCATCTTCGCAAGACTGCAGTCGTTTTTCTAAGTAGCTAAGACCTCTGGTCGTCCAGCCCAGTTTTTCCAATTCCTGTCGCTGCATTTGCACCCTCCTTTCCACATTGCTCTTGTTTTTATGCTTCTATACTATCATCTTTCTCCCTCCCAGACAATTCCTATCCACTGGCCAAGCCATTTTGCTCTTTTTTTGATATACTAGAAGGAGCGAAGAAAAGAGGACCCTATGACACCAAATAAAGAAGATTACCTCAAGTGCATCTATGAAATCGGCACGCAACATGAAAAAATTAGTAACAAAGAGATTGCGGCCCGGATGCAGGTTTCGCCTCCAGCCGTGACTGAGATGGTCAAGCGCATGATCTCGGAGAATCTCCTCATCAAGGACAAAACCCACGGCTATCTGCTTACCGAGCTTGGTCTCCAAACGGTTTCCGATCTCTTTCGCAAGCACCGCTTGATCGAAGTGTTCTTGCTCAAAAAACTGGGCTATACGACTGAAGAAGTCCATGAAGAAGCTGAAGTGCTCGAACATACTGTCTCCGACCGCTTTATCGATAAACTAGACCAGATGTTGGACACTCCCAAGACCTGCCCCCACGGAGGAACCATTCCACCGAAAGGAAAACTTCTCATCGAGGCTTACCAGGACCGTTTGAGTGATGTCAACGAACCGGGAACCTATCGTTTGCGAAGAGTCCAGGATAGCTTTGAATTACTTAATTTTTTAGACCAGATCCAGCTGACCATTGGAAATGTCATTCTCTTCAAAGGCTATGATGATTACACCGGCCTCTATCATCTCCAGATCAAAGACCAAGACATCCAGATCAATCATCTGATTGCCCAACAACTTTACATAGAAAAACATGCCCTTTGATGAAGGGCATGTCAGATTGAAGAAATAGTATTCCTAGAAACTTTCCTTAGGTGAGTACGGACGTCAGCGAACTTCTACGAAGTTCCATGACTTAGTTTTTAACCTAAGGTTTCAAAACTCCCGAGTGCTTGAAACAACAATGTTTCAAGCATTTTTCTCACGGCGGAAAGTTTCGGATTTACTTTGACAATCCAAAGTAATATAAGAATTTTTTTGAAAAATTATCCAGCTATCCTAAGTAAAAAGTAATTTGTCTACATTCAAACAAGCCTTTTAATCAAGGGCTTGTTTTTTTATGGATTTTTCGTATCGAGGATGATGGTCACTGGGCCATCATTGATGAGTTCGATTGCCATATCTGCAGCGAAGACCCCTCGTTTGACAGGGACTTCCTTTTCTAACAAATCATTGAAGTCATCGTAGAGCTGGCTGGCCATCTCTGGATTGGCTGCCCCAATAAAGGCTGGACGATTGCCTTTTTTTGTCTGGGCAAAGAGGGTAAATTGAGAAATCGAGAGGATTTCTCCTTGAATATCCTTAACGGATAAATTCATCTTCCCATCTTCATCCGAAAAGATTCGCATTTGCGTGACCTTTCGTACTGCGTATTCCAGGTCCTTTTGGTCATCCTCAGGACCCACTCCCACCAAGAGAAGAAGTCCTTCTTTAATCTGACTATAAACTTGACCGTCAATAGAAACCGAGGCCCTTTTGACCCGTTGAATTACTAATTTCATATTATTATCCTATTTATACAATCTATCGGGCTCACCACTATGCTTCAAAGAACATCGACTTCAAACAAGGCAGTGAAAAGCAGGCAACTATTTTGAAAAACAGAGGCTATTCAGTTACTTTTAGAGCAAGGCAGCGAGACGAAGACAGTACTAAAGAACGGCGAGACGAGTTAACAAAGCAATAAAAGAGTTCTGACCACGCTTCTCAATCTTCAAAGAAAATCGACAGCAGACAAGGCAGTGAGACGCAGGCAGACTATCCGAAAACCAAAGGCTGTTCAGTTGCTTTTAGGGCAAGGCAGCGAGACGAAGACAGTACTGAAGTACGGCGAGGCGAGCTAACGAAGCAATAAAAGATAACTGAGCAGCCGATTAGCCGTTGGTACGCTTAACAGAGTACACCTCCGGCACACTCTTAATCTTATCCACAACCGTTGTCAACATAGACAGGTTTGGAATCCCGAAGGAAATGTGGATATTGGCAAATTTCATATCTTTGGTTGGTTGGGCATTGACAGTTGAGATCATCTTAGCCGTGTTGGAGAGGACTTGAAGGACATCATTGAGAAGGCCTGCACGGTTGAGGCCGTAGATATCGATATGGGCGATGTAATCCTTGGTCGTGTTATTGTCTTCCCACTCGACGTCGATCAAGCGTTGCTCGTAGTTGTCTTGGGCCCGCAGGTTCATACAGTCTTGACGGTGAATGGCAACCCCACGTCCTTTGGTAATGTAACCGACAATTGTATCTCCTGGGACGGGATTGCAACACTTAGCAATCCGGATCAAGAGACCAGAAGCCCCTTGGATGACCACGCCACCTTCATGGCGGACCTTGAGGGTGTCTTTTTTGTTTTCAACCTTGACTTCGCCACCTTTGACCAGTTCTTCAGCTTCTGCACGCGCCTTGGCCTTTTCCTCTTCTCGACGCTCTTCCTCCGTCAAACGATTAAAGACAGAGATGGCTCCGATTTCTCCAAAACCGATGGCCGCAAACAAGGCCTCTTCGGTCTTGTAGCTGGTCTTTTGCAAGACCTTGTCCATGTGCTTCTTATCCATGAACTTGTTGGCAATCATATCATGCTCATGGAATTGGACCATGAGCAACTCTCGTCCACGGTTGATCGAGAGTTCCTTGTCTTGGTTCTTAAAGACCAAGTGATCTATTGTGCCTTGCTGGTCTTGACGATATTGGAGCCAGTCACGACTTGGTCCAAAATGAATTTGATTGGTGATGATTTAACCTGTCACCCGTTTTCAAAGCTTGGTAGTCAGTTGAAACCATACGGCCATTAACCTTAAGTAATTCAGTCGCTTTTTCCCCGATCTTGGTATGAATCTCATAGCAAAAGTCAATCGGTCCAGAATCCTTTTGAAGAGAACTGAACTGTTCCATCTAAAAATATACAAAACTTTCGGCTGATAGTTTTCTTTGACTGTATCAACAAATTTCTTGGCATCATCTGCCTGGTCTTGAGTTCCATCATTCGATCCAGTTCATCCCAATAGTCATCTTTGCTATTGACTTGGCCTTTTGGATTTTCTCTTTATAGGCCCAGCGTGCCGCAACCCTGTACCAGCAACCTCGTGTACTGGTACGATCTGGAACTCGATGGGACCTTTTGGACTGTAAACAGGAAGTGGATGGATCTGTAACCATAGCCTTCCGATTATGGCGAAGTCTCAAAACGGTAATATTTGGCATAGGCTTCCGCAACTTCGTGGATAACAGCATGCTAGACGTCACTATATTCAGATAGCGAATGGCAATCAAATCATAGATTTCATCAAAGCGCTTCTTCTTATCCCGCATCTGCGGTAGATGGAGGATATGCTTAGGACGACCATAGATTTTCCCATAGAGGTGGCTGTTCCTGCCGCATAGATTCGATCTTTTGGACGACCCCTCTACCAGGGCCTCTGCTCAAGACGCTTCTCCTCCTTCATCATATGGGAAATTTGAACTCGACTTCATTTCAGATAACGGGAAGGACAGAGATCTTCCACTCCCACTTTGACGTTGGAAATCCCGGAGACGGTGGGTTAGCGGCGCATAGATTTACGGTTTCGGGAAATCTGTCTGCTTGTTCCTTAAAAATGTTTAAAGTCCGCATGTTGTGCAAGCGGTCTGCTAGCTTGGGACCAAGATGACACGGATATCCTGAGACATGCCATGAGTATCTTGCGGTGGTTCTCCTTCGTCAGTTGCCTTCATGGACTCTAGGCTTGACCTTCCCGAGCTTGGTCACCCATCAACAATCACTCGGACATCGTGCCCAAATTCACGTTCTAGATCATCTAGGGTCGCGTTTGTATCCTCGACAACGTCGTGCAAAAAACCACAGGCAACCGTCACAGCATCCAACTTCAATTTTGCCAAAATGCCGGCAACTTGAATAGGGTGGATGATATAGGGTTCACCTGATTTACGGAATTGCCCGCTATGGCAGTCGACCGCATAAAGGAGAGCTTTTTCTACAAATGCAACATCCTCTCCCGACAAGTATTTTTTGGTAAGGGCAATAACCTGGCCCCCTGTTAAAGGTTCTTCTTTCGGCATCTAGTTTTCTCCACTTTCTTGCCTTCTATTCTATCACTTTTAGCCGTATATGAAAACTAGTCCGATTGACTTTCATGCTATTTGAGGAGCTTCCCAGCACTATCAGCCAGAAATCCCGAACGTAGGCTCCCTTTTTATACAAATACTCCATTTTTTATAAAAAATTCATTAATTTGTAATATATAAAAAATAATAAAACGAATAAATTCTGAACAAAATAAGATATAAAAGAAACTCGTGAAGGTCTACCTTCACGCGTTTTTCATTAATTCCGTGATAACACTCACTGCACTAAGGGCATAGAGTGGGGCGGTTTCTGCACGGAGAATCCGAGGGCCAAGGCCTGCAAGGACTGCTCCTTTAGCTGTAAAACTTTCAATTTCAGCAGGTGAGAGACCTCCTTCTGGACCAAAGATAAAGAGAACCTTGCTCCCTTTTTCAAGACTACTTACAGCTTGTACAAGAGCAGCGCTTTCGCCTTCTTTGGCCGACTCTTCATAGGCCACCACGATGCAGTCAAACTGGTCGAGTTGGACTAGAAAGTCTGCCTTTTTCTCAAAAAGGGTAATGTTTGGAACAAGATTCCGCTTGCTTTGCTCTGCTGCTCCAAGGGCGATTTTTTCTAGTTTCTCGACCTTTTTACCCAATTTCTTGCCGTCCCACTTGGCGACAGACCAATCGGCAGGAAAGGCCCAAATTTGACTAGCACCCAGTTCCGTCACCTTTTGAGTGATAAACTCGAGTTTATCTCCCTTGGGAAAGCCTGATGCGATGGTCACTTGGACTGGCAGTTCCACATTGTCAGCTAATTCTTTGATTAGCTCCAACTGACGAGCATCCACATTGACCACGCGCGCCAAACGTTTGATCCCATCATCAAAGACTAGAGTAACTTCGTCATCCTCCTTCAGGCGCATGACCTGAAACATGTGCTTGCTGGTCTCCTTGTCCTCGATAGTGACAGGTGAGCTAGCCAAACCTTTTACAAAATACTGTTTCATGCTAGCCTCCAATCACACCAGAGATATCCTTAGTTTTTTTGAAGACACAAGCATTCCACTCCCCTTGGATCATATGGGTTTCAAGGAAAAATCCAGCTGTTTCTGCTGACTCACGGACCATGCCCCACTTGTCCTTGATAATGCCACTCATGATCAGGTAGCCTTCATCCTTGACCAAGCGATAAGCATCCTCCGTCAGATGGATGAGGATATCCGCCAAGATGTTGGCCACGATGACGTCTGCCTCAATCTCCGCGCCCTTGAGCAAATCGCCTGGCGCCACATGGATATTTTCCATGCCAGGATTGAGCTCAATATTTTCCTGAGCGACTCGAACCGCTACATCATCCAAATCATAGGCGAAAATTTCCTTGGCACCTAGGAGAGAGCTAGCAATAGAAAGGACGCCTGAACCTGTCCCCACATCCAGCACTGTTTCGCCACCACGAAGAACCTGCTCCAAGGCAAAGAGGCTCATCTTGGTTGTTGGGTGGGTTCCTGTCCCAAAGGCCATCCCTGGATCCAGCTTGATAATCTTCTCGCCAGCAGTCGCCTCATAGTCTGTCCATGACGGTACGATGGTCAAATCATGGGTAATGCGAGCAGGTTCATAGTACTTCTTCCAGTTGTCGGCCCAGTCTTCCTCAGCCAAGGCAGTCGTACCCATCTTGACCTCTCCCAGATCCATAAAATCGGTCAATTCTGCTAAGCGAGCCTGCAAATCTGCTTCAACCGCTACCACATCAACCGTATCCGGATAGTAGGCTGTCACCACAATTTCTTCTTGTTGCTCGACCTCAGGGAAAATCTCACCGAAGCGGTCCACATTTCCCACATAGTCCATACTATCTTCAATCGCAACACCCTGGGCACCTAACTCGATCAAGAGATTGGAAACCAACTCCTCTCCCTCACGCTTCACTGTAACTTTTAACTCTTGCCATGTTTCCATT